>ERZ827104.854-NODE-854-length-29976-cov-6.386819_pt1 | contig 29976 bp, 26 predicted proteins | sample MGYA00519781_ERZ827104 | MGnify/ENA primary metagenome ERZ827104 (study PRJEB31778, sample SAMEA3449257) | human gut metagenome | biome: human gut; feature: human-associated habitat; material: faeces | place: United Kingdom | collected 2010/2012 ...
AGTATTATCTGCGCTTTTGGCTTAGCAGCTGCCGCACCTCGCTCGCCGTATCGGCGCTTAGAATTATGCGGTGTTGCCCTTGGTTTTTTATACAAACAGGCAAGCGTTTCGTCCCCCGTGCCCTGACCTCATTGTTCCGTAGAGAACTTTCGCTTAATTTTAAAAGAACAAACAGAAAAATCCGTATCCTCCTGCCCTGCTTGGCATTCGGGATACGGATTTTTGTTATATTGCTGATTTCATGCACTGGGCATGTTATTTCTGTGCAAAAAAGTCTTTGACCACCTGCACCACGGCTGCGCGGTCGGCTTCGGTCAGACCATAGTACAGCGGCAGGCGGGTCAGGCGGTTGCTCTCCTTTGTGGTGTATTCATCCACACCAGCAAAGCGGCCGTATTGGATGCCCGCCGGGGCGCTGTGCAGCGGAACATAATGGAAAGACGATGCCACACCGTGGGCTTTCAAATAAGCAATGAACTCGGTGCGCTGTTCCAGGTCCCGCAGCTTGACATAGAACAAATGCCCGTTATGCACACAGCCTTCCGGCACGGTAGGCAGCTCCAATAGGCCTGCTTCAGCCAGCGGTGCCAGCTCCTGTGCGTAATAATCCCAGCTGTGGGTACGGTCTGTATTGATGGTATCGGCCTGTTCCAGCTGTGCCCACAGGTAAGCGGCATTCAGATCACTGGGCAGGTAGCTGGAGCCATAAGAAACCCAGGTATATTTATCTACCTGGCCGCGCAGAAAACTGGCACGGTTGGTACCCTTTTCCCGCAGGATTTCGGCCTTGGTCACGGTCTCGGGGTCATTGATGACCAGTGCGCCTCCCTCCCCCATTGAGAAGTTCTTCGTCTCATGGAAAGAGTAGCAGCCAAAATCACCGATGGTGCCCAGTGCCCTGCCCTTATAGCTGGCCATCACGCCCTGGGCGGCATCTTCCACCACCTTCAGGTTATGGCGGCGCGCAATCTGCATGATGGTATCCATATCGCAGGCCACACCGGCATAGTGCATCACGCAGATGACTTTGGTTTTTTCGGTAATGGCGGGTTCAATTTTTGCTTCGTCAATGTTCATGGTGTCCGGGCGGATATCCACAAACACCAGCTTGGCCCCAGCTAAAACAAAGGCCGTTGCCGTGGAAGAAAATGTGTAGCTGGGCAGGATCACCTCATCACCGGGCTGGATGCCGCACAGCAGGGCAGCCATTTCCAGCGCGGTGGTACCGCTGGTGGTCAGCAGCACCTTTCCCGCATGGAACCGCTGTTCCATCCATTCATCACAGCGGCGGGTAAAAGGGCCATCGCCGCAGATCTTATTGTTGGCCATGGCCTGGCGCATATAGTCCAGCTCTGTACCAACCTGCGGGGGAATATTAAAAGGAATCATTGTTTTACTGTCAACTCGCAATCTATTATAACCACTCGGTCTTACTGGGCGCGGGTAGTATCACTTTCCGGCGTTTCGGGTTCAAAATTCAGCCGCTTTTCTTCCACCACCAGGGGGCGGTCCATAATACGGGCGTTCATTGCCATGATGTACTCGCCCAAAAATCCCAGAAAGGTCAGCTGCACACCACCCACAAAGAACACGGCAATAATCATCGGGGCATAACCCGCAGCAAAGGTATTCCAGTGGATCAGCTTTGCCACCAGGAACACAAGCCCTAGGATAAAGCTGACCGCCGCGCAGAAAAAGCCGAAGAACTCCGCCATCCGCATCCCAATCTTGGTGTAGCTGGTAAAGCTGAGCATGGCGGCATCAAACAGGCTGTACCAGTTGTTGTGGGTCTTGCCTGCCCGGCGCTTGGGCTGGGTGTATTCAATCTCCTTGCGCTCGGGGCCAAGCTCCGCCACAATCCCGCGCAAAAACGGGGTGGGGTCGTGCAAATCACGCAGGGTCTGGATAAAGCTTTTATCGTACAGGCCAAACCCGGTAAACTGCTCGATCATTTCCACATTGCTCATCTTTTTGATGGTTTTGTAGTAACAGTCCCGCAAAAAGTACATGACAGGGTTTTCCTGGCTGGTGGTCTTTTTGCCGATTACAATTTTGTAGCCTTTTTCCCATTCAGCCACAAACTTTGGAATCATCTCCACCGGGTCCTGGAAGTCCGCGCAGATGGTAATGGTGCAGTCCCCTGTGGTATGGATCATACCGTAATAGGGGCTGTTGAACTGACCAAAGTTCTTGCTGTTAAAAATGGCTTTGACCTTGGGGTCCTGCGCGCAGATGTCCGTAATGATCCGACGGGTACGATCCTGGCTTTTATTATCAATAAAAAGGATCTCATAGTCATAATCCGGGCAGTCCTTCCGAATCTCATCCCGCACCGCCTCATAGATGGGGCGGGCGTTCTCCTCCTCGTTATAGGTAGGGATCATAACAGAGATGACTTTTTTCTTCTCGCTCATGCAGGTTTCATTCCTTTAAGTTTAGTCTTTGGCCCACTGCCGCAATAGCCGGGCAGACCCTTATCACTATACACTATTTTGCAAAATAGGTAAAGAACAATTTATTTTCGCAGTTTTGCGTTTCAAAGTTCAGGCTTACAGGGCGGTCCGCCAGGGTGTAGGGCTCCTCGTTTTCCAGGCAGAAAGTCCCCTCTTTGGCAATGTGGCAGATGCCGCGGTAAATTTCCATGGCCGGGGTGCAGGCACCGATCAGCAGCGTTGCCGCCAGCAGAATGGTCACGGCATGCTGTGCAAGCGTACCGTCCCGCCATTTGGTGCCCACCAAGGCGATAAAGTACCGGGCACAGAGGGTCATCAGGATAAAGATAGCCGGGATGGACACCCGCATGCAGAAATCGCACCCCTGTCCCACCTTAAAGAACGGAATGATGAAGAGCGACACGGCGCAGGTATAAAACAGCCAGCTGCGGCGGTTCTGCCGCCAGAGCAGCAGCAGATAGATGCCGGCATCCAGCAGGTAAAATACCAGCATGCCTTTTGCAGGCTGGTCAGAACGTTTTGGCCAAAAGTCTGCTGCGCTGCCTGGTTCCCGGCGACAGTTTCGCCCAGAACGCTGTAGCCAAAGGCGTTATTGGCCAAAAAATAACTGGCCGTAATGCTGAGCACCACAACCAGCACCAGCACATTGGCCGGGGAGAACGCCGATTGCAGCACGCCTTTTTGACGCTGTGCCAGCAGAACAATGCCGCACACCACCATAAAAATAACCAGCCCCACAAATGGGAAGGGGCCGCACATCAGGCAGGCCGTGCCCAGCAGCAGGTAGTTGCGGCAGTCTTTCTCCTGCAAAAAGCAGACGGTTGCCAGCCATGCCCCCACTGTCTGGTTGAACACCCAGAACAGGCAGGTTGTCAGGGAGCTGAACTGGAAATCATTCGTCCACCATTCCAGGTGCATAGCGTCATAGGCCAGCAGGTCCGGCAGTCGGCTGCTGTACAGCGCGCCCAGAATATCCATGCCGCTGAAGAAAATCAAAAACAGCAGGCCGATCCCCTGCTTTTTGCCGGTATCGGCACGCAGGTAGACCAATAAATTCAGCGCCGCCAGATAGGTGCCCAGCGCCGTCCACCCCCAAAGGGCCATACGGGCGAACATCCAGGCGGCATCCAGCCCAAACAGGGCGTATACCGGTTTGGTCAGCGCCGCCGGGACCAGCCAGTGCCCGATATAATACACCAGCGCCGTATCCTTTTGCGGGTAATACACCGGCCAGCTGTTTGTGATCAGATCCCGGTAAATGGCGTTGCGGTAACCCCAGTCCGAGTTCTGGTAAAAAAAGCCCGTCTGACCGCCCAGGTAGCCCCACAACAGCATCAGGGCAAACAGCAGCACCAGCTTTGGCACCGAAAGCGTAATGCCCTGCTCTTCTTGCCCCACTTGCTTAACCTGCGGCGTTTTGCACACGGCATACCACCAGGCAAAGGCCAGCACGGCCAGGCCCGCAACGGCAAACGGCGCGCGGAGATACCCCGCAAAAAACACCGCCAGCGGCGCGGTGAGATAGGATAAGGCAAACGGCTTTAACTTTTTGTAGGTCAACTGCATAAATACTGTCTGGCTCCTGTTCGTCCATGCGGGTCCTGCCCGCACGGACGGGGTTATTCCTTATTGGCTTAATTGGTTTGCTTTTGCGTTTTTGCCCACGCAATGGTGGCGCGGATGCCATCGGCAAAGGCGGTGCGCGGCGCAAAGCCGGTATCCGCCGCAAGCTGGGTGATATCCGCCTGCAAAAACATGACCTGCTGCGGCCCGTAAGGGATTTTGCCCAGACCAAGCGGCAGGGCCAGGTCGATGGCATCACGCAGGTTCTCAATATATTCCCGCAGGGGGCGGGCGGTGCCGCTGCCCACCGGGTACACGGCACCGCTGCGGCCATGGCAGGCCATGCGGTACAGTGCATCCGCAGCATCGGCGGAGTAAAGATAATCCCACTTCTGCTCCCCTGCCGTCAGGTCCGGGCACTGCCCGGCCAGCAGTTTTTGGATGGTGGCGGAGATCATCGTGTTGGGGCCGTCATGCGGGCCGTAAACCGAAAGGATACGCGCCCACACATGGTCCATGCCCAGGGCGGCGGCCTCGGTACGGCTCATCTGGCCTGCACACAGCTTGGCCATGCCGTACCCGTTTTCGGGGTTTGTGGGGGTATCGGCCCGCAGAACACCGTCCACACGGCCATACTCTGCCTGGCTGCCGGTACCAACAAACACACGGCAGCCCATTGCCGCCGCGGTGCGCACGGCATCAATGGTATAGCGGATATTCTCAATCTGAACCGGCATATCATTGCGGCCCGCGCCAATGGTGTGCGCCCACGCCAGGTGGAAAAAGGCATCCGCCTGCACGGGCAGCCCGGCTGCGGCCATGCACTGCGGCAAATCCGCCAGGTTGGCGGCATCGCAGGCAACTACATACAGGTTTGCATCCTTGGGCAGCGCTACGGCCCGCGGGCTGCCGGGGCGGCAGACCGCCACCACGGTACACCCGGCCTGCAGCAGCCGACTGCACAATGCTGTGCCCACGGCCCCGGTGGGGCCGGTTACGATTGCGGTTTGTATCTGCCTTTCGATTTTTTCCATTTTCAACACCTTATTTGTTTTTCGCAATGATCTCTGTGCAAAAAGCATGCCAGCTTTTTTTCATTTGCCTGTCTATAATTTTCCCTACATAATAGACAATTCCTGCCGCTATTGCACAGCAGGCAAAAGAAAGAACAAGCCTTTGCAGTTCGGTCACTTCTACGCTGTACATTGCCAGTATATTCGGCAAAAATTGTACGCAATACAAATGACTCAAGAAAACTGGCATGGTTGCTTTCCCCAGAAATCTGACAAAGCCGTTGTCAAATTTTCCGTAGAAAAGCGATTTTCCGCTTGCCGTAATGGTAAATGCCGCACCCAACGCCAAAACCACAATGCCATCCAGCATAGCACGTGTCTCATTCATTGACCATATATGGTAAAGTACCCACGCATACCCAGCCAATTCCACGGCTGTCATCATCGCGGCCATCTTTTTCCCTACATCAATTTTTTTCAGAGTTGATGCAGCCCTGTTTGCTACTACCCCTCCCAGAATTCCTGCAAAGGCACGCAGCATTCCGGTATTAACCCAGCCAAACAGAAGTGTACATGGGGCATCCAGTGAACCACAGTTCTGCAGGATCACGCCCAGTATCAGCAGGATTGCTGCCGGGGTCGCCTGCACAGTCAAGCCATAATGCCTGCGCAGCAGCGGATACAGCACCCAGACCGCAAAAGTCATTGCGGAAAGATACCATAGCACCCCTGTTGTGGAGGCTACAGAAAACCCAAAGTTCTGTAAATACAGGAAATCTGCCGGAATCAGCTGTAAATTCAACAGAATTGTAGCGCTGTCCCACTGTTGTGCATAGGCACGCACTATAAACCCCAAAACGGTTGCCACAAGAAAGTATGGAAATATCAAACGATAACGCTTGAGCACATCCCATGTCGCTTCTTTCATGGCATTTTCTAGCGAAGGGCAGGTTGTTTCTCTTGCGTTTAACCGGCATATCTTTTCGGCAAGAAAATACCCTGTTACGATAAAAAAGAATTCAACGCCGATATATCCCCTGCGCACGTACCACGCATGGAACAATACCACCCCCACGCAAAATACAAACCGCAGCAATTCAATATTGCCATTCCGCGCTTTTTTCATTTTTTATTTTCTTACCCTTCCGGCACCAAGGGGATAAACATCTGCTGTTCCAGCTCTTCCCGCGGCAGGAATGGTGCCAGGTCCTCCAGCGGCGGGCTGACCAGTGTGCCGTCCGGCAGACGCTTGGTGGCGCTCTTCGGCTCCCAGACCTGCTGGGTATCGGTAAAGATCTCGCAGAAAGTCGGGCCTTCTGCGGCAAGGGCGGCATCCACCACCTGTTTCATCTCAGCGTTGGAATGTGCGCAGGAATACGGGTAGCCGAACGCTTCGGCAATTTTGCGGAACTCCGGGAAGGACAGATCCCCGCTCTCCGGCCCAATGCCGATCTTGCAATGGTCTTTGAACAGGTTGTTCTGGGTCAGGCGGATGGAGTGGTAGCCGTTATTGTTGATGAGGAAAATCTTGATCGGCAGCTTATTTGTCAGGATGGTCTGCAATTCCTGCAGGTTCATCATGATAGAGCCATCGCCTTCCAGGCAGATGGTGGTACGGCGGCCGCCTGCAATGCAAGTGCCAATGGCGGCGGGCAGGCCGTAACCCATGCTGGCAATGGCGCTGTTGTTGGCCATGCGGCTGCCTTTTTGGATGACATACGCCTGATTGCCCACCACGCAGCAGGCGCCGTTGGAAACTGCGGTCAGGCTGTTTTCCGGCAGGCGGGAACTGAGGTAGCGCACAAAGGCGTACACATTGGCGGTGGTGCCGTTTTCTTCCCACTGGCGCGGCAGCACGGCGGGGTAATCTTTTTTCCATCGCTGGCAGGTTGCCAGCCAGTCCGCTGCCTGGCTGACAGGGGTCAGCGGCGCTGCGGCGGCATCCAGCTTTTGCAGAAAGTCCTTGGCATCCGCCCACACGGGGTGCTCCACATGCAGGGTGTGCTTTTTCATCTCGGCGCGGTCAATATCCACCATGATGACTTCCGCCGCGCGGGCCCAGGTTTTCCAGTTATAGCCCACCTGGCGGATGGAAATGCGGGTGCCCACAGCCAGAATCAGGTCTGCGTTCTGGATGGCCCAGTTGCCGGGGCGGTCGCCCATATTGCCGGCACGACCGCAGTAAAGCGGGTTTTCGTCCTCGATCAGGTCCACGGCGTTCCAGTAGGTCACAATGGGGATGTTCAGCTTTTCCGCCACGGCGCGGAACGCTGCGTACCCGCCGGAAAGCCGGATGCCGTATCCGGCGTGGAACACCGGGCGCTTGGCGTTTCGGATCTTTTCCAGCACCATCTGCACGGTGGCATCGTCCACCGGGGGCGGCAGCCGGGCATCGTCCTGCGTCGGGTCATAGCCGGGCAGGCTGTCGGTTTCAATGTAGCCGCCCTGATAGTTGACCGGGATATCGATCCACACCGGGCCGGGGCGGCCGGTGGTTGCCAGGTGCCAGGCTTTTTCCAGCACATAGCGGATCTGGTTCGGGTCTTCCAGCATGGTGGCGTATTTGGTCATGTGGGCAACAGATTTGGTGATATCGTATTCCTGGTCGCCCACCGCGCGCAGGGGCAGGCCATCGGTAAACTGCGCGGCATAGCGGGCCGTGGTATCGTACCGAACCTGGCCGGAGATCACGAACATAGGGATGGAATCCAGCCAGCCGCCCACCACACCGGTCAGGGCGTTGGTGCCGCCGGGGCCGGTGGTAACGCACAGGGCGGCAATTTTGTTATCAATACGGGCATATGCTTCCGCCGCAATAGCACTTGCCTGCTCGTGATGGTTATAGGTAACATGCAGCGCCGGGTGGTGGCCCAGTGCATCATTCAGATGCATGGCGCCGCCGCCCACCACGCTGAACACATCCGTAACGCCGTGCGCCGCAAGAAAATCGGCCACATAATCGGCCAGACGCTGTTTCATTGGGGGTGTCCTCCTTTTATTTAATCCGTTCAAGCTGCGGCTGAACCATTACAAAATACAAAGTTCTGGAATCCTGCGGGGCATCGACCCGCTTGCCGCTGTAGCTAATATCGATTGTACTTTCACCAAAAGGAATATCCGCAGTATAGCGGATTTTCATGTTTTCCTGGCTGACCACAAAGGTCTGGCTACTGTCACCGAAGGTAATGGTAATGCTGGGGCGGTCAGAAATATCAAAGAAATAATCCCCCACTGTAAAGGTAAAGGTGTACCTTTCCGTATTCAGCTGCGGGTTTACCAGTTTGATCTCCGCACTTTTCTTGCACCAGTAAAACGGCAGCTCTTTGTTGGAGTTTTCAGGAGTATAATATTCTGTGTTATAAATGCCATCCCCCAGCTGCATGGTAATAGACGGCGCATTATACAGCACCCACACGCCATAGAAAACGGCAAGGGAAACTGCCAATGCCCCCAGTGAAGCGCCGAAAGTAACCAGCGTGCTGCGTGCAGCTTTTTTATCTAGTTTTGATTGTTCAGGCTTTTTGGTTTTCAGCGCTGCCAACACACAATTTACTGCCTGTACAACGCCCCAGATGATAGCTGTCAGTATTGCCAACTGTACAATGGTGTTGCGAATATAAGAGTTACGCTCTTCAAAGATTGGAAGCGGCAGATTAAATACCATCAAAACCGCAAAAGGCAATATATTTTGACGTGTCATCACCTTTTCCTGTGCAAGAAAATACGCCAGCGGAATCAGCGCCATGCAGTAAATATAGTTGCCCTGGCTTTGGTACATCATAGCCACGGTAATCAGCAGCAACGCCTGCCATTCCTGGCGGCAGAGCAGAGCACACACAACCAGTACCGCCGCCACAGCAAAGGCTGCTGCAAAAAAAGATACCGTTGCATTGCTGGTTCCGGCAATCAGGTCCACCAGATGCGCCCCATGTGCGAACATGCTGTTGATGCCATTGCCTGCCCAAGGTGTTTTACTTTTACTTCCAAAAGAGAACAAAATCTTCAGCCAAAGCTGCAAGCCGTACACGCCCTCCTGGAAGGCAAACACCGGGAGCACCAACGCTGCAATGCCATAAAACACCGTGCGGATTGCTGCTTTGAAATCCCGGTTTCTTAAAAGCATAACACCTAAGAATGCGGGATAAATTTTAAGTCCGGCTGCTACTGCCAGTGCAACCAATGCCAGTTCCCGCACCCATGCGCGCTTTGAACGGTGATACATGACGAAAAAAAGCGAAAGCCCCGCCGCCAGCAAAATAATATTGCCGCGGTCTACCGCATTAAGCACACCAAAGCTGAACAAGGCAAAAAACGTACTGGCCCTGGCCCACTGGGCATTTTGCATCACGTCACGGAGCAAAACCGCCAGCAAAAGAACCGCCAGCACCACAAAAAAGACGTATAGCAAAAAGCACGACTGTGTTGTGCGTAAATCAGTTTCTGTGCCGCGCATGGCAACTGACGCCTCAAAGTCATAGGTCCAGTTATCAGATACCGAAGCAGGCACCAGTAAAAACAGGGCATAAAAGAACAAATTTGCCAAGGGCGGATACAGTGTGTCAAACACCGCATACGGCTGGCGTCCACGAACATATTCAATGCTATGGAAAAAATCCATGCCGGCATCCAGTGTATCATGGTATAAAAAGTACGAAAGAAAATCACCATGGGTAACATACAGCGTTACCATAACCACAATGGCACACACTGCGCTGAGTACACAGTACAGCTTGGCCGTTTTTTTCCAGAACGGATTGCTCCCTCTTCCTTTTTTACCAAAAAGGTCTTTTCCCCGTTTCGTGTTATTCTCTTTCAGCACGCGCTGGCTGTTGCATTCATTCTGGCCATAATTCAGTCCCAGCTGCACCGATTTGTTATCTTCCGGCAACAGCTGATCTAATCCAATGCTGATACCAGATTTATTCTCGTTATTTGTTGTCATGTTGTCCATACACAGCCTTGCCCTATTTCTGTTCCCGGTTATGTATCAGATATTCCCTGGTTTTCCATATTTTTTACCGATATATTTTGCAGTCTTATTTTCAACAATAAAGCACCGCCAACCAACCTCGTTGAGTCGGATGATGGTTAGGGATCCCGATACCGCACTTTTCCGTGCCGGATAAGCTCCACATCGTTGACGGGAAACATTTTGTCGTTTATCTTTCCTTAAATGTCCACAACTTGTTGATGATAAAATTCAGCGGAATCGTGACCAGCAAATTTACAATCGGCGCAATCGTTTTGCTGACGCTGAAGAACGTAACCTCTATCCAAAGCAAAACATTAGAAAGGATTGATGTGCCGCCGTAGCTGACGTATGTTTTTCCAAGGCGTTTCAGTTTACTGCGCCAATCGTTTGCATTCCCGGTAAACACAAACTTATCGTTCCAAAAAAAGGCATTGGCAATGCTCAGAATTGTTCCCAGAACGCTGCCTACCATGTACAGGTCTGGGCTGATCCACAAAAAGATATAATACACCGCCATTGATACCGCCGTGTTGCTTACGCCAACAAGGCCAAACTTGATAAACTGTGCAAGCAGCGCAACAAATTCCTTTTTGCTTTTTGCTCCCAACAGTGCCAACAATTTCTGCATGGATCCCGTTCCTTTATTATTCTTTATAAGCAATCAAAAAGCAAAGCCTGTATTGATAATTTACCGCAGTGCAGCAGCCATTTTTTCTTATCAGCACGGCTTTGCTTTTTCTTATTGATTCATCTTATCAGCGTATTTTACTGGTTCACCGCTTCAATAATGATCTTTGCCATATAGTCGATCATCTCATCGGTCATGCCGGGGTACACGCCGACCCAGAAGGTGTTGTTCATGATAAAGTCAGTGTTGGTCAGCTCCCCTGCCACGCGGTAGGCGTCGGTGCCGCGGATCTGGTCAAAGCAAGGGTGCTTGATCAGGTTGCCGCTGAACAACAGGCGGGTCTGGACATTGTGGTCCTCAATATAGCGGGTCACGGCGTTGCGGTCCAGGCCGGATTCCGGCTTGACCGAAATCAGGAAGCCAAACCAGGACGGGCGGCTATTGGCGGCCGGTTCCGGCAGGATCAGCTTATCGGCGGCCGGTTCCAGGGCTGCGCGCAGACGGTCCCAGTTATGGCGGCGGCGCTTGATAAAGCTGGGGAACTTTTTCAGCTGTTCGCAGCCGATGGCGGCCTGCATATCGGTCACTTTCAGGTTATAGCCAAAGTGGCTGTAAACGTACTTGTGGTCATAGCCTGCGGGCAGTTCGCCATACTGGCCGTCAAAGCGGTGGCCGCAGAAGTTATCATGGCCGGACGGGCAGATGCAGTCGCGGCCCCAGTCGCGGTAGCTCTTGATCAGGCGGTTCAGCAGCGGGCTGTTTGTATACACGCAGCCACCCTCGCCCATCGTCATGTGGTGCGGCGGGTAGAAGCTGGAGGTGCCGATATCGCCCCAGGTTCCGGTAAAGCGGGTTTCGCCGTTGATGGTGTACTGGGTGCCCAGGGCATCGCAGTTATCCTCCACCAGCCAGAGGTTATGGGCATCGCAGAAGGCTTTGACGGCGGACAGGTCAAACGGGTTGCCCAGGGTATGGGCGATCATGACTGCCTTGGTCTTGGGGGAAAGCGCGGCTTCCAGCTTGGTCACATCAATGTTGTACTGCGGCACGGTCACATCCACAAACACCGGCACAGCGCCATACTGCAGCGCCGGGGTGACAGTGGTGGGGAACCCGCATGCCACAGTGATGACCTCATCGCCCTTTTTGATCTGGCGGTCGCCCAGTTCCGGGGCGGTGAGCGTCATAAAGGCAATCAGGTTGGCGGAGGAGCCGGAGTTGACCAGGTTGGCGAACTTTACGCCGATCCACTTGGCAAACTCTTTTTCAAATTCATCCGCAAAGCGGCCGGTGGTCAGCCAGAAATCTAGCGTTGCATCGGTCAGGGCGCACATTTCTTTTTCATCAAACACGCGGGATGCATAAGTAACGCGGTCACCGGGCTTGAAATCCGCCTTTTTCTCCTTAAAGTCATGGTAATATTCTGCCACCAGCGCCTTGATCTGCTCGCGGGCTTCGGCCTCATTGCTCCAATTTGCCATCGTCTGCTCCCTTACTCACTCAAAAATTCCTTGATCTCTTTGTCCATCTCCGCCGGGATATCCCCGCCGGAAAGCCATACCTTGCTGAACGCAACGGTCTTTTGCATACATTCCGCCATATGCCAGCGCGGTTTCCAGCCGAAGGTGGATTTCAATTTGCTGCAATCCAGCTTCAAAAAGTTTGCTTCATGCGGGGCGTTTGTCTCAGCGCGGTTTTCCCATGCGGCGCCATCGCCCCACGCCTGGCAGAACAGGTCTACCAGGGTGCCGGTCGTCACACAGTCGCAGTCATCCGGGCCGACATTATAATAGCCGGCGTACCGGTTATCCTCATACTGGCGCTGGGCGATCAGCAGGTACGCCGCCAACGGTTCCAGCACATGCTGGTATGGGCGGGTGGAATACGGGTTGCGCACACCGATGCTTTCCCCTTTTGCCATCGCGCGTACACAGTCCGGGATGATGCGGTCATTGGCAAAATCGCCGCCGCCAATCACATTACCTGCGCGGGCAGTGGAGATGGCCACGCTGCCATCCGCAAAAAAGCTGTTTTTATAGCTGTGGGTCACCAGCTCCGAGCAGCTTTTGCTGTTGGAGTAGGGGTCGAAGCCGTCCAACGGTTCGTTTTCGCGGTAGCCCCAGCACCATTCATTATTCTGGTACACCTTATCCGTTGTTACGTTCAGCACAGAGCGCGGTGGGGTTTGGGCGGTACGCACACATTCCAACAGGTTCACGGTGCCCATCACATTGGTTTCATAGGTATAGCGCGGGTCCTTGTAGCTGTCCCGCACAATGGGCTGGGCCGCCAGGTGCAGCACAATTTCCGGCTGGGCGGCATCAAAGGCCGCTTTCAGGCTGGCAAAATCGCGGATGTCGCCGATCACGCTGGTCATTTTGCCTTCCAGCCCTGCCAGAGAGAAGAGGTTGGGGGTTGTGGGCGGTTCCAGGCTGTAACCCGTTACCACTGCACCGGCACCCACCAGCATGCGGCAGATCCAGCTGCCCTTAAAACCGGTATGCCCGGTTACAAACACGCGTTTGCCGCGGTAAAATTCCAAGTTCATTGTTGGTTCCACACTTCCCAGGGCGCACAGCCGGACGCCCACATTTTTTCCAGCATACTTTTTTCGCGCTCGGTATCCATGCACTGCCAGAATCCGCGGTGCACATAGCTCATCAGCTGGCCTTTGGCTGCCAGCTCGCGCAGCGGGGCCTGCTCAAAAATGGTATCATCACCGCTGATGGTATCAAACACTTCCGGTTCCAGCACCATATAGCCCGCATTGATGATAGCCCCATCGTTGACGCTCTTTTCACGGAACGCCTGAACCGAATTGTCCTGGCCGATATCCAGCACGCCTTTCTGCTGTTCCTGCACCACGGCGGTCAGGGTGGCCAGCTTGCCGTGCTGCTTATGGAACTTGACCAGTTCGGCAATGTTCACATCGCAGACGCCATCACCATAGGTCATCATAAAAGGTTTCGTTGCCGATATATTTCTGCACCCGCTTGATGCGGCCGCCCGTCATCGTGTTCAGGCCGGTATCCACCACCGTCACGCGCCACGGCTCGGCGTGCTGGTCATGCACGATCATCTCGTTGCCCTGGGTGAAGTCAAAGGTCACATCGCTGGTATGCAGGAAATAATCCGCAAACCACTCCTTGATCATATGCTGCTTGTACCCGGCGCAGATCACAAAATCATTGAAGCCATAGTAAGAATACTCTTTCATAATATGCCACAAAATAGGCATACCGCCGATTTCGATCATCGGTTTCGGCTTGAACTTACTTTCTTCCGAAATGCGCGTGCCATAGCCGCCGGCAAGAATTACAACTTTCATATTTTTCACTCCCGTAAGCCTGCAGCGGAACCCTGCTTGCAGTCCCGCAAAAACTGTCCGTCCAACCAGCATTTCAACCGCCGGACAGTTTGGTACACACCCAGCCTATTTTTTATTACTATGATAGTATATCATTTTCACGTATTCAGTGCAACCGTTCCAGGAAACTTATCACACCTAGTAGGCTTGCTTTTTATTCCGCATTTTGCTCTTTGTTATCACATTTTAACGCCGCTTTTGTTGCCGCTGTGCAAACAATATTCTTTACGTTTTTTCGTGCGTATTTTGCCCCCGCGGGGCGGCCCACTTTACATTAGTAGGCAAAACAGGTATAATAGTTTAGTTAATCTGTGATATTGCGCCATTTTGCCATATTGCGGGTGCAGGCGGTCTTATTTTATCCTTGCTGCCTGTGGATTTTTTGCGGCACGCCGTGCGTTGTGCGGTACCGCTCCTATTAGGTCTGGAGGTTGCGCTCATGGGGCTGCAAAGCCTGCAATACTGTGCATTTTTGGTGGTTGTGGCTGCCGTTTACCTGCATTTGCCGGTGCGCATGCAGCCGGTGTTTCTGCTGGGAGCTTCGTGGGTGTTTTATGCGCTGGCCATGCCGGCCATGCTGCCGGTCACCATTGCACTGGCGGTGTTCACCTACCTGTGCGGCCGCGGCCTTGCCTGGCGGGGCGGCGCACACAAAACCGCCTTTTTGCGCCTTGGCGTGATCGGTATGCTGGGCATTCTGGCCTTTTTTAAGTATAATGGCCTGTTGGGCGGGGTTCTGCACGGCTGGCGCGCGGTGGCCATGCCGCTGGGCATCAGCTTTACCAGTTTTGCCGCAATCGCCTACCTGATCGACGCCACCCGCGGCGACTGCGAGGTGGAAACCAGCTTTATCCGGCTGGCGCTGTTCCTCAACTTTTTTGCCACCGTCACCCAGGGGCCCATCTGCCGCGCCGGTGCGCTGCTGCCGCAGTTGAGCGCCGAGCACCGCTTTGATGCCGCCCGCACGGTGCGCGCTTTGCGGCTATATGCGCTGGGGCTGTTCAAATACATTGCCGTGGCGGATGTGCTGAACATGGTGGTGGATACGGTTTTCCCCCACTATGCGGATTACAGCGCCCCCATGCTGATTTTGACCGCGGTGATGTACACTTTTTATCTGTATTTCAGCTTTTCCGGCTATTCCGAGATTTCCCGTGCCACCGGCCTTGTGCTGGGGCTGGACCTGCCGGAAAACTTTAAGACCCCGTTTTACGCCACCAACTTTTCCGGCTTCTGGAGCCGCTGGCACATCTCGTTTTCTTCCTGGCTGCAGGATTATCTCTTTATGCCGCTGGCCTGGGCAGATCTTGGCCGCTTTGGCCGCCTGCCCACCGAGCTGTGCGTGTTCTGCGTGTTCTTTGCTTCCGGCTTCTGGCACGGCAGCACCGCGCCATTCATCATCTGGGGTCTGCTGCAGGCGGTTTACCGCGTGGGCGAAGAGCTGCTGCACCGCCGCTTTGGCAAACCCAAAAAGCGCGGCACCCCGGCCCGTGTGCTGTGGGGCAAGCGGGTTGTGGTGTTTGTTTTGTGGACCATCAGCATGGTGTTCTTCCGCGTGGGGTCCGGCAACCTTTCCGGCATGGCCGAAAACCTGGGCGTTGGCGATGCTTTCGGCTACCTGGGCCGCTGCCTGATGAACAGCTGGTCCCCCGCCCGCTTTGCCGGGGAGCTGTACAGCACAGCATATACCGGCTTTTACGCCAATACCATTATGGTAGCGGCTTATTGGGCGTTCGCTGCGCTGGCGCTGGCGCTTGGCATCTGGCTGGATCACCGGCGCAATTTTGCCTGCAAAAACAAACCGGCTGAGGTTGCCCTGGCAAGCGCCAAGCACCGCAATGCGCTGTATGTTGTTTTGATCGTTTTTATCCTGGTGGGGTACATCATGCAGAGCGGCGGCTTTAACACCAACGCGTTCGGCCCCTATGCAGGGTTTTAATCTTATGGAAAAAAGGAGATTTCCGGCGTGAAGCATATCATCAAAAAATTGGCGCTGCTGTTCGTGCCGGTCTATCTGTGGTTTGCCTTTTTTGTGGCGTTTGAGCCAAACAATTATTTTGGCATCAAAAAAACAGCCTCTTCCAGCCAGCCGGTGGCCCGTGTGCGCGCCTATGAGCAGAGCCCCGGCACCAACCTGATCATCGGGGACAGCCGCCTGGCCCACTTTGATATGGACCTTGTGGATTCCCTGACCGGGCAAAGCTGGCAGAACCTGGCCTTTGGCGGTGCTTCCCTGAAGGAATGTGTGGACCTTGCCAACTATGTGCTGGATTCCGGCAACCAGGTGGACCGCATTCTGTTTGAGCTTTCGTTCTACACCTTAAACAGCAGCTATAACACCGACCGTTTTTCGGCGCTGGAAGCTACCCTGCGCAACCCGCTGGCCTACTGTCTGAACCTGGAATACAACGTGAACGCCCTGACCGTGTTTATGGACACCGTAAAGGGCACGCCGGACACCATTGAATCCGGCGACTGGACCGCGGCGGATTACCTGGATGATGCCGGGAACACGATTCCGCTGCACAAAAAGCTGTATGAGTATCCGGCGCTGATCACCACCCGCTGCCAGAACTGGACACTGAACGAAACCGAGCTGGCGGAGTTTTTGGCTATGGCCCAGCGCTGCGCAGACCGCGGCGTGGAGCTGACCATTGTGCTGCCTCCCATGGCCGCCAATGTGCGCACCGAGGTATGCGATGCCTTTGGCATTACCGCCGTGATGCAGGACGAAGTTCTGCCGCTGTTGGAAAAGCAGAATTTTGCCGTGCTGAATTACGAATGGGGCACCAGCTGCATTACCGATGATGACACCCAGTTTTTTGACGGGTTCCACCTGGACGAAAAATACGGCCTGCCGGACTGGACAGCCGAACTGTTTGATGATATGCAGCGCTGATGCTGCCCCACCCCAAAAAGGAGGTTCCCTGTGGCACTGGACTTTTTGATTTTGTACGAACACACCGTTCGGGAATATGAGAGCGATCTTTTGCTCAAATTGGAGCTGGAGCGCCGCGGCTACACCGTGCGCATCCGCCAGCTGCTGGATGCCAAAGATCTGCGCCTGTTTGGCAAAGACAAGCCGGAAGTTCTGGTTGCCAGCTGCATGTATGACAACGAAGCCATCAACAGCCATGTGTACAACAACATTGGCAAATGCAACAAGATCGTCAACCTGCACTGGGAGCAGATGCTCTCCGACACGCAGGAGGAGGGCGATTGGTTCAACATGAACGGCAACGCCAAGCGCTGCGTGCAGACTTGCTGGGGCCAGCGCACTGCCCAGCGGTTACAGGCCCATGGCATGGATGCCAAGAACACCCCCGTGACCGGCGCTGTGATGATGGACTTTCTGCGGCCGGAGTTCAAGGGCTACTTTAAGGATAAGGAAACCCTGTGCAAGGAATTCGGCCTTGACCCCGCCAAACAGCTGCACCTGTACATTTCCAGCTTTGGCTATGCCAGCATGACCGACCAGGAAGTGGCCGAGCTTTCCAAAATGGCGGGAACGGATTTTTCCGGCTTTGCCCGCACCAACCGCGTTTCGATGGAAAAAACGCTGGCCTGGTTTGACCGCTACCTGGGTGACCACCCGGAGGTGGAACTGGTATACCGCCGCCACCCCAGCGAATGGAAATGCAAAGCCCTGGACGAGCTGGCCGCCAAACGCCCCAACTTCCATGTGATTTTTGCGGATTCCGTCAAGCAGTGGATTGTGGCGGCGGATTCCATCTCCATCTGGATGAGCACCGCTGTGGCCGAAGTATACATGGCGGGCAAAAGCTGCCATATCCTGCGCCCGGTGCCCATCGAGCACGAGTATGACCCCGTCATCTACAAGGATGCTCACTATGTGACTAGCTACCCGGAGTTTGCCGCTGCCATGGCGCAGCCGAACCCGCCGTTCCCCATTGCACGGGATGTGATTGAGGGCTATTTTGACCCCTCCCCTGCCCCGGCCTACAAGCGGATGGCCGACCTGCTGGAGGAAGTGTACAAAAATTCCCCGCGGGATGAACCGATGGGGCCCGGTTTTACGCCGCACTTCAACCTGCTCAAGTTCTGCGCACTGGCGGGGGTACACATGCTGTACCGCCACAAGTGGGAACCTAAACGGGTGTTTGCCTTCTGCCCGCCGCTGGCCAACTTTGCCCAGCGCATTTACGGTTATGTGGACAAAGCCTATATCCCGCCGGAGGAGATCCAGCGCATGGAAGCGCGCATCCGGCCATATGTAAAATAAAGTTGTTTTTCCGGCGCGCTGCGGTGCGCCCGCTGCAAATGGGAGCCTGCCATGTCTGAACCGAAAAAAACTGAAAGCTTTGCCGGAAATGTGATGAAATACTCCATTGCCACCTACCTTGGCTTTGGCATTTCCGGCGCAGCGCTTATCATCAAGGGCGTCCTGCCCGCCGAAAGCTACGCCGTTCCTGCTTCCTTCATGGCATACACCATGTCGCTGATGAACGTGGGCATGCTTGGGCTGGACCAAAGCCTGCTGCGCTTTTACCACGAACCGCCTGCCGGTTCCACCGGGCGCAGCATGTTTGCCGCGTGTACCCGGCTTTCGGTGCTGGTCATGCTGCTGGTGGGCGGCATCGGCAGCATCTTTTTCGCCAAGCCGCTGGCGGCGGCCTTTGGCCTTGGGGCCAACGGTGCCGGGCTGGTGCCGTTTTTGTTCCTGAACGCTGCTCTGTACATGCTGGTGCGTTACCTCAACGTGCTGCTCCGGCTGGAAAACAATGTGCGCGCTTACACCACCGAAACGCTGTGGATGCAGGCCTGCCTGAACCTGATCTACCTGCTGCCCGGCTTTGTTACCCAGGACGCCCGCGCTTTTGTGCTGGGTGCGGTGTGCAGCTTTGCGGGGGTTGCAGTGTTCTATTGGCGGCGGGCTTCTAAAGGTCAAACGAAAGAGGCCCCTGTGCGCGGCCTGCGCCCCTATGCCCACATTTACCGGGCGGCACTGCCTTACGGCATTGTGTTGGCACCTGCAGCCATCCTGATCCCGCTGTACCGCGCCATCTGCCTTTCTTTTTTAGGCAATTACGCCCCCGCGGCGGAGCAGGGTTCGTTTGATTTCGCCTACACCCTGGCCCAGCTTGTCACCACCATTCAGGCCGGTTTTTCCACCTACTGGGGCCCCTATGTCTACGCGCATTACCGCACCGAGCAGGAGCGCATTGGCCGCATCCATGATCTGCTGAACCTGCTGATCTTCGGCTTTTTCTGTCTGCTGGTCATGTTTGAGGATATCATCTTCATCATCTTCCCGGCCAAATCGGCCTGCCTGCCCTACTTTCCGCTGATGATGCTGGCCGTGGTGTTCTCCATCCTGTGCGAAGGCACGGTGTACGGCAACACCATTGCCCGCAAGCCGTTCCAGGATACGATTGGAACCGCCGTGGGCGTTGCGGCCAACATTGCCGTGTGCGCCGTGCTGGTGCCGCGTTTTGGCGTAATGGGTGCCGCGGTCGGCCTGGTAGCGGCCAATGCGACGATGTTTTTGTACCGCACTGTGACCGGGCAGTATTACTACCGCACCATCCCCAGCTTCAGCCGGACGCTCTGCGGCTTTTTGCTGGCGGTGGGTGTGGCCGTGATCGGCGTGGTGTTCGCCCACAATTTTATCATCAAGTTTGTTTTGACTGCGGCAATCCTGTTTATTTACTGTAACATTTACCGTGCCCAGCTGTACAAGCTGTGGCAGATCTCTATGGGCTTTGTGCGGCGGTATCTGCTGCACAGCCAAGCATAACTACTGCAAAGGAAAGGTTGTATATCAAGATGAAGCATTGCGGCACACAAGAGTTGACCACCGAGCGGCTGGTCCTGCGTCGTATGACAACCGACGACTGCGAAATGATGTTTGGCAACTGGGCCAATGACCCGGAAGTGACCCGCTACCTGCGCTGGGAGCCCCACCGTGACTGGGTGGTAACGATGGCATATCTGAACGAGATCGTCAAACAATATGACCGCCCGGATTTTTATGATTGGGGCATCTGCGATAAAGTGACCGGTGTGCTGATGGGCAGCATCAGCATTGCCCCCGCCGAATCCTGTGAGCGTGAAAAGCCCTATGCCTGGAAAAACGTGAAAACCGAGCTGCTGGGCGGCATGTATGAGATCGGTTACACCTTGGGCAAAAAGTGGTGGAACCAGGGCTATGCCACCGAAGCCGCCGCTGCCGTGCGCGATTACTGGTTTGGCATGGTAGGTGCGCCCTGGTTGGCCGGGTTCCACGCCAGCCAGAATGTGGCAAGCAGCCGCGTGTTGGCCAAGACCGGCTTCCATTATGACCACGATACCGTTCTGCACCGCTTTGACGGCACCGAGGTGCCCTGCCTGGCCTGGTACCTGCTGAACCCCGGCAGCCAGAAATCCGATGAACCGGCAGCCGCTGCCCCCGCTGTACAGGCAGAACCAACGGAACCAGCGGAGAATGCCGAGACAACCGTCTGACATTCACTCCCCTGCCCCATACTTTTGCTGACCTGGCCGAATACGGCCAGAAAGGACCCCTATGGACGAAATGAAGGACCCCATCACCCTGGACTTTACCGCTACCCAGGCCCCGGCAGAGGACGCCCCTGTTGGGCAGAAGGCTCTGGACAGCGAGCGCCCGCCGGTGCGCGTTGTGCTACTGGCGCTGGACCAGGGCAAGTTTGACTCCCAGCGCAGCCTGGATGAGCTTGCCGCCCTGGCGGAAGCCAACGGCATGCAGGCCGTTGCTACCGTGTGCCAGAAGCGCAGCACCCCCGAAGCCGCCACCCTTCTGGGGGAGGGCAAAGTGGAGGAAGCGCGCCTGGTATGCCTGAATACCGATGCCGAGGCCGCCATCTTTGACGGCGAGCTGACCGGCAGCCAGATCCGCAACCTGAGCGCAGCTTTGCAGGTGGAAGTGCTGGACCGCACGATGCTGATTTTGGAAATCTTCCGTGCGCGCGCCACCACCAACGAGGGCAAGCTGCAAACTGAGCTGGCCACCCTGAAATACCGCATGCCGCGCCTGCAGGGCCTTGGCGAGGCGCTGAGCCGCCAGGGCGGCGGTGGCGGCGGCGGTGGCGGTGCCCGCCGCGGTGCCGGTGAAACCAAGCTGGAGCTGGACCGCCGCTACCTGCGCAGCCGCATTGAAAAGCTGGAAAGCCGCCTGAAAGAGCTGGAAAAGCGCCGTGGTGAAACCCGCCGCGCTCGCCAGAAAAACGGTGTTCCGGTCATCTCATTGGTGGGCTACACCAACGTGGGCAAAAGCAGCCTGACCAACGCTTTGTGCGGCGCAGAAATTTTTGAAGCCGACATGCTGTTTGCCACGCTGGATCCCACCGCCCGCAAATGCACGCTGCCCAGCGGGTTACAAGTGATCCTGGTGGATACAGTCGGCTTTGTCAGCCGCCTGCCGCATGATTTGGTGGATGCTTTTAAGAGCACACTGGAAGAAGCTGCCTGCTCTGACATCATCTTGAAAATTGCCGACGCCAGCGACAGCGAAGCCGCCGAGCAGCTGAGCGTGACCGATGAAGTGTTGAACGACCTGGGCTGCGGGGATATCCCGCAGGTGACGGTCTACAACAAGTGCGACCGCACCGGTGTTGCCCCCTATGACCCGGATGTGCTGCTGGTAAGCGCCAAAACCGGCTACGGGCTGGACAGCCTGCTGGCCAAGATTGACGAGATTCTGGCACACCGTGTGCGCACCATTGAGGTACTGTTGCCCTATGACAAGCTGGCCCTGGCCGATGTGTTCCGCACCCGCGGCAGCGTTCTGGCTGAAGAATACCGCGAAAACGGCGTGTATTACAAGGCAACCGTAAAGGTGGATGACCTGCACCGGTTTGAAGCGTACCTGCTGTAAGCGCAACCGTTCGCTTTGTGCAAGATAACAAATACTGATTTTATTGCTGATTGTAGACAAAAAGACCTCCATTCCTGCACGGTTCTGTGCTTGGGATGGAGGTCTTTGGTTTATTTGTGTGTACCCTGCGTTACGGCAAAATTATTCCGCCGTCAGCAGTTTAACAGCGCGGGAGGTGCCCAGGCGGTCTGCGCCCAGATCCAGGAACTTTTCCATGTCCTCAACGGTGGAAATGCCGCCGGCTGCCTTGATCTTGCAGCGGCCGCGCACGCAGCGGGCAAACAGCTCAATATCATGGAAGGTTGCACCTGCGGTAGAAAAGCCCGTGCTGGTCTTGATGAAGTCGGCACCGGCTTCCACCACGATATCGCACATCTTCTCTTTTTCTTCATCGGTCAGCAGGCAGGTTTCAATAATAACCTTGAGCACCTTATCCCCCACGGCCCGCTTGACGGCGGCGATATCCTCGCGCACAGCGTCATATTCCTTGTTCTTCAGGCGGCCGATATTGATGACCATATCCACTTCCTCGGCGCCGTTTTCCACAGCGGTCTTTGCTTCAAAGCACTTGGAAGCAGTATCCATTGCACCCAGAGGGAAGCCGACCACGCAGCACACCGCAACACGGCCCGCCATATACTGCACAGCCTGCTTGACATAGCAGGTGTTGATGCAGACGGATGCAGTATGATACTTGATGGCATCATCGCACAGGGCCTGAATCTGGGGCCAGGTAGCCTCCGGTTTCAACAGGGTGTGGTCAACTTTGGAAAGGATTTCCTCCTTGGTGTATTTCATTTGAATTCTTCTCCTTTTTTACAGGTCTTGCACAGGTGCGCCTGGTGCAGGCCGATGGTCGAAAATACAATGGCCGTCAGGCTGACCGTTGCGCCCACAATGCCCAGGATCAGGCCGGTCAGACGGAATGCACCGCCGCGGATTTTGTTTGTCATAAGAAAGCCCTCCTTATCATCGTCGGTTTGGTTGTTTCGGGTTTCTATCTGTTCTGTGTTGTTATTTCTTTTTGAAAATAAACAACTTGCTGAACACATAGTTGGATACAATCACGATAACCTGGCTGAACAGTTTAACACCCATGGCCCACAGGTCAGCGTTGGCTGCGGCAAATGCCACATGCGGTGCCAGCACGCTGACGCCCAGCCAGATGATGACCTGGTCCATGACCATGGTGCCAATACGGCAGGCCACAAACTGGCCAAACTCCGCCAGAGCAGCCTGGCCGCTGTTTTTGCTGCGGAACACAAAGGTGCGGTTGGTCCAGTAGGCAAACAGAATGCAGATGATATTATCCAGCACATTGCCAATGCCGGTTGCAAATCCCGTGCCCAGCACAGCCTGGAACACGGCAAACAGCACCAGGTTCAACAGCGTGGCAAGCCCGCCAAAAAACAGGTAGGCAAACCCCTCATAATATTTTTTAATAAAAGCCTTTAATTTTTCCATGCAGTTTATCCTTTACCACACAGCGCAGGGAGGTTTGCAGCGCTGCTCGCCAGTGTACGCCAACAGTGTACACTGGCATATAACAAAAGGGGCCCGCCTGTTGCCAGGCAGGCCCCTGCTGCAATTCGGGGATTATTCAGCGTCCTCGGCAGCCTCGTCGAGGCAAGCCTTCATGGACAGGCTGATGCGCTTGCGATCAAAGTCAACATTGATCAGCTTAACCTTGACCATGTCGCCGACCTTCAGAACGTCGGAAACCTTGTTCACGCGCTCGTTGCTGATCTCGCTGATGTGGACCAGACCGTCAATGCCCGGCAGAATGCGGACAAATGCACCGAACTTGGTGATGGAAACGACCGGAGCCTCGAACTCAGAGCCGATGGGATACTCGTTCTTGAGCTTCTCCCAGGGGTTGTCCTCTTCCTTCTTGTAGCCCAGGGAAACCTTCTGGTTCTCGGGGTCATAGCTCTTAACATACACTTCGATGGTATCGCCAACGCTGACGACCTCAGAGGGATGCTTGATGTTGTTCCAGCTCAGTTCGCTGATGTGGCACAGGCCATCCACGCCGCCGATGTCAACAAAGGCACCGTAGGAAGTCAGGCTCTTGACAACGCCAGTGTACTGCTTGTCAACTTCAACGTTCTTCCAGAACTCATCGCGCTTTGCCTTGTTTTCTTCAGCAGTAACCTTGTTGATGCTGCCGACGATCTTGCGGCCTGCGCACTCGGTGATAACCAGCTTAACGTGCTGGCCAACCAGCTTGGTGTAGTCCTCGTCGCGGCGCATGGTAGCCTGAGAACGGGGAACAAACACACGAACGCCCTTGACGTTGACAACAACGCCGCCCTTGTTGGCTTCCATGACGTCGCCTTCCATAACGGTGCCGTTTTCGGCAGCCTCGGAAACATCCTTCATGCCCTTCTGGGCTTCAAAACGGACACGAGAAAGGGTGTCAACACCTTCCTGGTCATTGGTCTTGACAACAACCAAATCCAGCTCGTCGTCCACCTTAACAAGGTCTTCCATCTTGGCGTTGGGGTCATGGCTCATCTCGCTGAGCTTGACGATACCAGTGTGCTTGGAACCATCAATACCGACGACACATTCCGTCGGGGAAACGCTGATGACCTTGGCTTTTACGATCTTACCTGCGTACAGGGGCTTTGCTTCGGATGCAGCGAGCATCTCCTCAAAGCTCATGTCGTCACGGATTTCTTCACTCATACAGTTAAGTACCTCCTCAATTATAGACGAAGGCGTTGAAGCCCCGGCTGTTACGCCCACGATCCTGGCACCGTTAAGCCAATCTTTGTCGAGTTCATCAGCTGTCTCCACATTGATAGCTTTGGTATGCCGGGCCGCGACCTGCAACAGCTTTTGGGTATTGGAAGAATGATGACCACCAATGACGACCATATGATCGCATTTTTGGCTGAGGTCTTCCGCTTCCTGTTGCCTCGCCCACGTTGCATTACATATTGTATCAAATATTTTGGCATTTGTACACTGGTTTTTCAAAAATTCCTTGCAAGTTTCCCAGCTTTGGACATTGAAAGTGGTTTGCGCTACCGCAAAAATAGATTTTTGTTGTGTAAGTTCCGGCAGCAGTTTTTCCAGCTCTGCCAAGTTGGCAAACACTTCCACTTTTCCCGTAGTATGGCCCACAATTCCCTGTACCTCGGGGTGTTTGGCATCGCCTGCCACCAGCAGCATGGCGCCCTCCTCACCGGCCCGCGCAGCAATTTTATGGATTTTTGTAACAAACGGGCAGGTGGCGTCATGATACGCCAGGCGGCGTGTTGATATTTTATCATACACACTCTGCCCAACGCCGTGGCTGCGGATGACAACCTCGCAGCCGTCCGGCACATCGTCCACACTGTCACAGGTAATGGCACCTTTGCTTTCCAGATCCTCCACCACCTGCGGGTTATGGATCAGCGGGCCAAGGGTTGCCACCGGGCGGCCCTGCTCCAGTAATTCATAAGTCAGCTTGACCGCGCGGTTTACCCCAAAGCAGAACCCTGCGGTTTTTGCAAGAATAATTTGCATGGTTATTTCTCCCTGCATCGCGTTTTAGAAGTGATTTTCTTCGTACAGGCGTTCCAGTTCGGTTTTCAGGCGGGTGCGCAGGGCACGCAGCTTGGGTACCGAGCGGCGCGGGTCCTCTACCTTCATCTCCTCTGCCGGGATGGGGGTGCCAAAGCAGATGCGGATGCGGCAGAACATGTGCATGCGCTTATCCGGCGTATCGTAAATAATGCGGCAGGGCACCATGTCGGCATCGGCGTTGCCGGCAATCAGGAAAGCACCGCTTTTTAAGGTCAGCAGTTCGCCGGTCTTGCTGCGGGTTCCTTCAGGGAAGATCAAGATCGGCGTGCCGTTTTTGCATTCGTCTGTCACTTTATTAACGGTGTCCATATCGCCCTTGCCGCGGTCAATGGGCACCGCGCCCATGCAGCTCAAAAACCAGCCGATCAGCGGATTTTTGAACAGCTCCTGCTTGGCCAGGATGGTATAGCGCTTCCAGCTGAACACCGCTTCCAGAATATAGACCGGGTCCAGGTCCGAAAGGTGGTTGGATGCGATAACATGGGCGTGCCCGCGGGGGATGTTCTCTTTGCCGACCACCTCAATGCGCCACAAAATATGCAGCAGCGGCCAGACGATCGGCAGCAGGATCCAATAAAGCAGCATAGTTTTCCACCATTTCTTAGTAATTGGTTAAATGTTTGTTGTTCTGTGTTTTTGGGTACGTTGAGCCGTCAGGTTATTTGCCCCGTGTATTGTCGGAAGAGATTACCTACATTTTTCCAGGTGCAACGCTCTCCCCTGCTCGCAGCGCGGCTTTTATTTTGCGCGGTCCTGAATGACTTTTTTCAGGGCTTCAAAGCTCTGGTCAAAGTTCAGCTCGCTGGTATCCACCAGCACAGCGTCTTCGGCCTGGCGCAGCGGGGCTGCTGCACGGTGGGTATCCTGATAGTCGCGCGCGCGGACATCGGCCAGAACATTCTGGTAGTCGTGCTTTTCGCCTTTCATCAGCAGCTCTTTATAGCGGCGCTCTGCGCGGGCTTCCGGGGTGGCAGTCAGGAAGATTTTTACCGTTGCGTTGGGCAGCACCACAGTGCCGATATCGCGGCCATCCATCAGCACATCGCGGCTGGCGGCCAAAGTGCGCTGGGCATCCAGCAAAAAGGTGCGCACAGCCGGAATCGCCGCCACAGCGGAAGCCGCCATGCCGATCTCCTCGGCACGGATGGCCGAGGAGACATCCTCGCCGTTCAGGTAAAAGTGCTGGGTGCCCTCCTCCAGCTTGGTATCCAGGTGGATTTGCGGCAGCAGAGCCTCCACGGCAGCGGCATCATGCGGGTCCTTGCCCTGGCGCACGGCGTACAGGCCGATGGAGCGGTACATGGCACCGGTATCTACATAGGTAAAGCCCATATCCGCAGCAAGGCGTTTGGCAAGGCTGGATTTGCCCGCCCCGGACGGGCCATCGATTGCAACAGAGATCATCAGAAAAACTTCCTTCCGTTATAGTACTGTGTTTGTAGAAATAGGCGATATTTTCGACTTTTCTGATACACCCTAGGTATCGTTTCCTATCGCGCGCACCGCAGCTTGTGCGGTGGCCCATGCAATTTGCAGGTTGTAGCCGCCGGTGCGGGCATCCACATCCAGCACTTCGCCCGCAAAATACAGGCCGGGGCACAGCTTGCTCTGCATGGTTTTGGGGTCAACCTCTTTGGTATCCACGCCGCCAGCCGTAATCACCGCGTGCTGCAAATCGCCCAGTTCGCTGATGGGCACCTGCCAGTGCTTGCACAGGTGTACCAGTGCCATCTTCTGTTCGCGGGTGATCTGGGCGGCACGGGTGGCGGGGTCAACGCCCCACTTTTTAACGGCAACCGGCCGCATCGAGTTGGGCAGCAGCTTTTCCAGTGCACCCTGGGCACTGTGGCCGCCAAGGGCCGCAAAGTCGCGGGTCAGGCGGTCATACAGTGTTTTTTCATCCAGGGCAGGCTTCAAGTCAAACTCTGCAATATAGCGGTGCAGCTGCACATCATCAATATAGGTCGAAGCCGAAAGCACCAGCGGGCCGGAGATGCCAAAGTGAGTGAAAAGTGCTTCGCCCTGCTCAGTAAACAGCGGTTTGCCGTCTTTCAGCAGGGTCAAGGTCACGTTGCGCAGGCTTAGGCCCATCATCTGGCGGCAGGCCGGATCCGGGCTGACCAGGCTGCACAGGCTGGGCTGGGGCGGCACAATGGTGTGGCCCGCCTGCCGTGCCAGCTTATAGCCGGAGCCATCGCTGCCGGTGGCGGGGTAACTGGTGCCGCCGGTAGTAACCAGAACATGGGCTGCACGGTGGGTTTTGCCATCCGAGGTGCGCACGCCAACACAGCGACCATCCTCAATCAACAGCTCTTTGGCGCTGCCATGCACAAATTTGGCGTCGGCGGCATAGCTGCGCAGGGCGGCCAGCACATCGGCGGCACGGTCGCTCTGCGGGAACACCCGGCGGCCGCGTTCCGTTTTGAGCGGCACGCCAAGGGATTCAAACAGTTCCATAGCGCTTGCCGGAGAGAATGCGTACAGCGCGGAGTACAAAAAGCGCGGGTTATGGCGCACATAGTTCAAAAACTCGCGCACATCACAATCATTGGTCACATTACAGCGGCCCTTGCCGGTAATCAGCAGCTTTTGGCCGGGGCCTTTGGGGTTGTGTTCCACCACGGCGGTGGTCAGCCCCCGTGCGCAGGCGGCACCGGCGGCCATCAGGCCCGCCGCACCGCCGCCAATAATCAACAGATCCGTCATTCGGTGATGACTCCTTTATTGCGGTAGCAGATCAGGCACCCGTATGTGTACAGCAGCAGCAGCGGGTGCACGGTGGAAAGATACATGGTGGATGTGCCAATGCCAAAGCTGGAAACCTCAACAAAGGCGATCATGCCGCAGCGCAGGGCTGCCATAGCCAACAGGCCAAACAGCAGCAGCCAAGGCAGTGCTGCCCCTGCCGTGCGGCGGCGCAGAACCATGGGCAATGCGCACAGATGCCGCACCACAGCCCACACAAAGGCCAGCGGCAGCAGCACCGCGTACACGCAGCGCAATACGCCAAGCGCGCGGTAGGCCAGCTTTTGCAGCGGCGCATAGTAGGGCGTATCCTTGCCCGCTTCAGCGGCATTATTAAAGTTACCGTGCAGGTAGGCAGACCATTGGGCAACGTCCTCGGTGGTCCCGATAGAGCGCAGGGTCTGGTAATAGGCCGGGCAATCCTGGAAGGTCAGGGCCCAGAGGGCGCTCTTGGCAGCTTCCCGGATTGCGGGCAGTACATACTGCGCACGGATGGGCTGGCTGGTGGCGCTGCGCCTGCCGCTGCGGGCGGGCAGGGTGCCGTTATCACAGGCAGCATTGATGGCATCGGCTACGCTCTGCCAATAGGCATCGGCGGTGGCAGCGTCGGCGTAAATGCCCTCATACTGGGCGGCACGGCGGATTGCCCAATAAAAGCTGCCCGCACGGTAATCGTCCAGTTCCGGGTCGCGGAAATCATTTTGCAGCTGGGGGTCCTCCTCCAGCCAGTATTGCAGGCATTGCAGCTGCGGGATCTCGGCATACAGCTTTTCGCGCGCATCGGCGGGCACGCTGAGCAGCGGCTCGTCCGAATCCGTCGCCACGCGGGTCATGGCACCCATCGCATCGGCAAAAGAGCCCTCGCTGAAATCCGAAAGCCCCCACACGCCGTACCAGTGCTGGTTCAGCGCGCAGAAAATGCCCACCCCTGCCGCCAGAACCGCATATGGAATCACCTGCGCCGCGGCGCACAGCCAGCGGCGGCGGTGCAGCAGCACCACCAGCATGCAAAGGGTAGCCGCAATGGCAAAAGGCAGCAAAAACAGCCCGGCATCTTCACGGTTCAGGTAACCGCAGGCAAGGCCAACGCCCGCTGCCAGCAGCCACGGCCAAATGGGTGCCTGCTGGCGGGTATAAAACACAGCCCGCAGCGCCGCCCCCACCATACCGGCAAAAAACAGCAGGCAGAGCGCCGGGAAGATATTATCCCGGTAAACGCGCAGCGTGTAAGACGCCCAGCTGGACGGCAGAAATGCCAGCAGCGCGTACAGCAGCAGGGTCAAGGCCCTGGCCTGGCCCGCCGGGCTTTTGCGCCACAGCGGGCGCAGAGCAAACGCCGCCAGCAGCGCTGCAGCACACCACAGCAGTGCCCCGCCCAACAGGTAGGGCAGGTGCAGTTTGTTGAGCAGTGCCAGCCAGACGGCAAAAAACATGCTTTTGGAAAGCGTTAAATAGTCGTATTCCCCCAGCCACTGGCCGCTGGTGATGGCGTTGGCCGCGCGGAACATCAGTTCATCGTCCAGCGGGGCACCGCCAGCCCACATATAGGCCAGCTGAAAATGGGTGACTGCGCAGCGCAGCAGGGTGATAAGCGCCGCCCACAGCCAGAATGCGCGGCGGGTCAGCGCTGGCCGCAGCCCGCGCAGGCGGGATAACAGGTTCGGCATGCCGGGTCACGGCCTCCTTTATGGCATCACAAGGGGTGCGGGCCGGTCTGCCCGCGGGTGTTTTGCCGTGTGTTTCGTTTTCTAAGGCAACACCGCACAATTCCCGCCTTGCGGCTTAAGCACCGCTCCGGCAG
>ERZ827104.866-NODE-866-length-29713-cov-3.080552_pt1 | contig 29713 bp, 25 predicted proteins | sample MGYA00519781_ERZ827104 | MGnify/ENA primary metagenome ERZ827104 (study PRJEB31778, sample SAMEA3449257) | human gut metagenome | biome: human gut; feature: human-associated habitat; material: faeces | place: United Kingdom | collected 2010/2012 ...
CACCCCTATACCCAGGCTCTCCTCTCCGCCGTCCCCCTGCCAGACCCCACACGGCAGCCGGAACGCATCATCCTTCAGGGCGACCTGCCCAGCCCCATCGCCGTCCCCAGCGGCTGCCCCTTCCACCCCAGATGCTTTGCCGCCATGGCAGAGTGTGCCTCTGCCGTCCCGGAAGCCAGGGACATCACGCAGAACGGACATATCTGCAGCTGCCTGCTGTGCGGACAGTCTCAGTCTTAAGGAGGTATTTCTGTATGAATTCCCAATATCAGCACGCCTATTGCCAAGTGAGCGGCACGCCCTTCGAGCAGGGCGTCCAGCAGGGGCAGGAGCTCTCTGATGCCATCCGCCGCAACCTGGCTTCCGTCCACCGGAAGCTGGAGCAGGAGAAGGTGGACCTCCAGGCCTATCAGGCCTTTGTGAACCAAAACCTCCGTTTCTTCCAGGAGCAGCGGCCTGAGATGTACGAGGAGCTCCAGGGCATCGCCCAAGGCAGCGGTCTGCCCCTTGACGACATCCTGCTGCTGAACATCCCCGCCTATTTCCTCTGTGAGTCCTTCCGTCACATCACGCAGGAATGCAGCATGCTCTGTGTCCGGGGACAGGCTGCCGCTGACGGATGCACCTACATCATCAAGAACCGGGACATGGGCATGCCCATGGAGCAGGCTCTGGTCCGCCACATCTACCCCGACGGCCAGGAGATCATCGAGGTGGGCGGGGCCGGTATCCTCACCTATCCCGCTGTAGGCATCAACAGCCATGGTCTGGCTGTGACCACCACCGGCTTCTGGACAGAGAAGGACCCCACCCGCATCGACCGGGTGGAGGAGGCCGATATCTTCCTCAATGTGCGGGTCCTCCTCTCCTCCTGCAGGACCGCCGCCCAAGCGGTGGAGTTCTGCCGCACCGCCCCCCGTATGAACGGCCTGAACGTCATTGCCGCCGACCCCACAGAGGCCTATGTCATCGAGATGACCTCCGACGAGATCTATGTGGAAAAGGATGAGGGCAGGGGGGTCCTCTTCCGCACCAACCACGTGGTCAGTGACCAGCTCAGCCATTTCAATCCCCCGGAGGAGAACTACCCCTCCACTCACAAGCGCTATGACCGCATTGCCCAGATGGTGGAAGAGCGCTACGGCTCCCTCCGGTTCCAGGATCTCTACCGCATCATGTCAGACCACACCAACGAGCCGAACTGTATCTGCCGTCATCCCCACGAGGGCGTCCCCGCCACCACCGTTTCCACCACCCTCTGCGTGGTAGAGGACCGCGAGGTGTGGACTACGCTGCAAAATCCCTGTCTGGCCCTGCCCCATGTCCAGATCGGAGAGCCCTCTGCACAGTGAGTCCCCTGTGCCAGGTTCTGGCCCCGGTACGCACCGTCCCTTCTCTTTATTGGTTCCCAATATCAAAAAATGGTCAGCAGAAATTCTGCTGACCATTTTTCTCTTTTCGCTTTTTGATGCTTCAGGCAGGCCGCTCAATCCTCCTGACTGATCCCGTCCAGCACCATATGCCCGTCAGAGAGAAGGGCTCCGCCGCAGCCGTCCACCCGCTGGGTGCCGGCAGCGTGGTACTCCCCGTCCACATACATGACGCTGTTGAGCATGGTGCTCATGGCCTGGTCCACCGGGACCCGCACCGGCCGGTGCCCCTTCTGTTCCAGAAGCCGGATGGTGTCCTCTGAGATCCCGAACTCCAGCTCCAGCCCCTGTTCCCGGGTCAGGCAGTTGAGGTAGGGCTGGCGGACCAGCTGCTCCGGCAGCATCCCAAAGTCCACCGCGTTGACGATCCCCTGGAGGGTTCCGGTGATGATCCGGGGACCGCCCGCCGCGCCGATGGCCAGATAGGGCCGTCCGTCCTTGAACACCATGCTGGGGGCCATGGAGGACAGAGGCGTCTTCCCCCCCTGGATGCTGTTGGCGCTCCCATAGGTCAGTCCCTGGCTGGTGAGTGCGCCCGGCTTGGCGCTGAAGTCGGACATGGCGTTGTTGAGCACAAAGCCGCAGCCGTCCACCACGATCCCGCAGCCGAACCAGTCCCGTACAGTCTGGGTCTGGGAGACCGCGTTCCCAAAGCGGTCCATCACCGCAAAGTGAGAGGTGTTTCCCGGGTACTCCTTGGCCTCGATCCCCTCCGCCGGAGCGTATTCCCCCGCCGTCTCCGGTGATGAGAGGGCATACCGCTCCGCCGCGTGGGCCTTGCTGGTCAGCCGCTCCACGTCCACCTGGACGAAGTCGGGATCGCCCAGAGCCACGCTTCGGTCCGCAAAGCCCAGCTTCATGGCCTCCGCGATGGCATGGATGGAGGCGGCGGTGTTGTGTCCCATGGCGGCCAGATCGCTGTGCTCCAGAATGTTCAGCATCTCCACCACGGCGCATCCGCCGCTGGGCGGCGCGAAGGCCGCCACCTCCAGCCCCCGGTAGGTGGTCTTCACCGGGGTACGGTACTTGGGCTGATATCGGCTCAGGTCCTCCAGGGTAAAGCACCCGCCCCGCTGGTTGATCTGCTCCACCATTTTCCGGGCCACCGGCCCGGTGTAAAAGGCGTCCGCCCCCTCCGCCGCCACCAGCTCCAGCAGGCCGGCCAGCTCAGAGTTCACCTGCTTCTCACCGAAGCGGTAGCGGCTCCCGTCCGGCTTCAGATACAGCCGCCGGAACTGGGGTGAAAGATCCAGCTTCCGCCGGACCGAGTCGTCCTCCATGGTGAGCTCTCCGGTATAACTGGTGCCGAAGCCCTCCCGGGCACAGCGGATGGCGGGAGCTGCCGCCTGCGCCAGCGTCAAAGTGCCGTACTCCCGCAGCAGGGTTTCCATGGCTCTCAGCAGCCCCGGAATGGCTACCGACTGGCCCCCCAGGTCCTTCCACTCGTCCTGGACCTCTCCATCCTTGAGGAACAGGTCCTCCCCCGCCTTGGCGGGAGCCACGCCCCGGGCGTCCAGCGCCAAGACCTTCTGATCCCGCTGGGAGTACAGCAGGCTGAAACAGCCGCCCCCGATGCCGGAGTGGTGGGGCTCCACCACAGAGAGGGTCAGAGAGACCGCCACAGCGGCGTCAAAGGCATTCCCTCCGGCCCGCAGCATCTCCAGCCCCGCCCGGGTGGCATAGATATTGTTGCAGCTGACCGCTCCGCAGTCCCCGTGGGCGGAGGGCTTGCTCCACCGCGAGGGCCACATGTACTGCTGCTTCTTTGCTTCACTCATACTTGATCCGCTTCCCTTCCCGGCCGCGCCGGACAGTGTTTTCATCGAGTCTTGTTCGGATTCCATTATTCCTTCGCCAAACCATGCGTCTTTTTACTGGTCGCCAGAGATACCACAACACCCACTGTATAGCTGACCAGCACTGTGGGGTAGACCGCCTCCAGTGTGTCGGTCAGGCCCAGCAGCATCCAGGCCACACCTACCACCATGCCGCTGGCCATGGCCCAGAAGGCCCCCTGCCGGGTGCAGCGCTTCCAGGTCAGGCCCACCAGGATGGCGAAGCTCACCGGGGCGGCGGCCACGTGCTGCAGGGTGAGGAACAGGTTGGTGAGGGCGGCGCTGGGCATGATGACCGCAGGGATCAGAGTCAGGTAGGCAAAGACGAAAGTGATGATCTTGGACAGCTTCAGCAGCTTGGCGTCGTCCACGTTGGGATTGATGTCGTTTTTATAGACATTGGTAATGATGGTGCCTGTGGCCAGCATCATGGTGGCCATGGTAGCCGCGATGATCATGGTGGCAAAGGCAAAAATGATCCCAGCGAAAGCCGGATTGCTGAAGGTCTTGATGGAGTAGGCAAATGCGGTGGCACCGTCGCCCAGGTCCGCACCGGACGCCTTGGCAAAGATGCCGCAGGTGGCGGTGAGCAGGCAGATGGGGGCAGCCAGCACATAGCCCAGGATAGAGCCGGTGCGGGCGGCGGAAGCGCTCTTTGCGGCCAGCAGGGGCTGGAGCACGGACTGCATCACTGCGGTGGACAGGCAGCCGCCCAGGATCCAGGCGATGATGCGCTGGGTGGGCATATTGCCCATGGAGGAGTACTCTGCGGGAAGTTCAGAGAGCATCACGGTGAAGCCGCCGAACTTGGGCAGCGTCATGAGCACGAAGGCAATGAGCAGGATGTAGATGCCGAAGCATACGATGCGCCCCACAGCGGACATGCCCCGCATGCCGGAGAAGCTGGTGTAGATCACGGCGATGGTCAGGCCGATGAGCATGGCCAGCGTGATGTTCAGACCGGGGATGGCGATCTGGATGATGGAAGCCACGGTCTTGAGCTGATAGGGGATGTACAGGAAGCCGTAGACGATCCAGGCGTAGGAGTACAGGCGGCTGGTCTTGGTGTCGAAGCGCTTTTGCAGATAGATGGGCACCGAGTCGCCGGGCATGTTGTTGCGGATCAGCTTGGCGAACAGGGCCAGCGCGATGAAGTAGAAGGAGCCGGCGATGGAGTACCAGGCCCCGGAGATGCCCAGGGTGTAGCCGTTCTGAGCCGCCCCTACCACGGCCATGCCGCCAATCTGCCAGGCGGCAAAGACACAGCCCAGAGTCAGGGGGCCCATGGTCTTGTCACCGCCCGACCACTGGTTGGCACTTTTGATCTTGGTGCCGGACCAGACACCGATCCCCACGATAATGACAAAGGTCACGATCCATGTTGCGATTAACATACGGTTCTCTCTCCCTTTTGTTTATTTGCAGCGGATGCCGGCGCCGCCCCGCCTCCGGATGCGGAACAGATACCGCCCACCGCAGCTGCTCAAACCTGCCTGTGCCCTCCCCTTGCAACATATTACATTTTTCCTATTTTATTAAATATGTAATATATTACTCGAGCTCTAAAAAAGGAGAGCGCGCAGAACCGCTATTCTGTTCGCTCTCCAATACACTTGTTTTATGGCCTTATCATAAGATATTTTAGGGGCAATGTCAAGAACTTTTTCGAGCTCTGGTTGAAAACATTTTATATGGGATATATTTACATATTCAGACAAGTCAAACGGCCGTATCCTCCCGGGACACGGCCGTCCATATTTTCTTCCACTATTCCGCCCAGAAACGGCTGACGGTGCGGCGGTAGGAGTTGGTCAGGTGTCGGGCCATGGCCTGCTCTGCCCGCTCGGCGCTCCCTTCCGCGATGGCATCGCAGATGGCCACATGCTCATCAAAGACGATCTTGGCGTCGATGGAGTTGTTATACACCGACTTGACCTCAAACCGGAGATAGTGGTCCAGGAGCAGCTCGCACTCCCGGTAGAGCAGGCGGTTCTGAGTGGCCGCCGCCACTGCCCGGTGGAAGATGTGGTCCAGGCGGTACAGGTGCTGCCCATCCCTGGTGGAGAGCTGGTCCCGGAGGCGGTCCAGGCTCTCCCGCATGGCCTGAAGGTCCCGCTGGGCAGCACGGTTCGCCGCCAGCTTCGCGTTGATGCACTCGATATACATCCGGGTCTCCAGGATGTCCCGGGCGTCCCGGTCAGACACCGGCACCACCTGCACCCCCTTGCCCCGGGAGAAGGAGACATAGCCGTCCTTCTGGAGCTCCAGCAGAGCCTCCCGCACCGGGGTTCGGCTGATGCCCAGCTCCTTGCAGATGTCGTCCTGGGAGTAGATGGCCCCTACCCGAAACCGGTTGAAGAGGATCGCCTCCTTGATCAGGCGGTATGCCTGTTCTTTATAAGAGGGCGTGGCCCCCACATCCTGTCCGCCAAACAGCTCCTCTGCCATAAGCTCTCCTCCCGTCCCATGCCAGCTTTTCCCCATCTTACCATCCCCGGACGCCCGGTGTCAAGCGGAGCTGCGGACCTGCTCCCGGGGCAGCGGGGTCTTAGCGGATCAAGGCTCCCCGCGCCGCGGTGGAAGGTGCTGTCCTCCCCTGCGCCACTCCATATGGTACTCTTCCCGGCCGGTGTTCTCCTCCCGCTCCGCGGCCCGGATGGCAAAGCCCTCCCGCTGGTAAAAGCGGACCGCCGGGCTGTTCTCCCGGTACACGTGGAGTGTCAGGCTCTCCCGCCGCTCCTTGGCCCGCTCCAGCAGCGCCCGCCCGATCCCCCTGGACCGGGCGGCACGCCGGACGAAGAGCCCCGCCAGATAGTCGCCGGTCAGTCCCGCAAAGCCCTGGAGCCCCTCCCAGTCCTGATAGACGAACACCTGGGCGGCGGGCAGCGCCGCCCGCACCTCCTCCATATGGTCACACCAATAGCTCTCAGGAAGAAAGCAGTGGGCTTCCAGGTTGGCGTCCAGCCAGATCTGCATCACCTGGTCCAGATCCTCCGGACGGAGAGCCCGGATCATAATGCCGTCCCCCCTCTTACAGCCCGTTGACCACGTTGGTGGGCCGCTCTCCGTTCAAAATATGCTGGGCGTTGGTCCACATGGTCAGATGCGCCTTGGCAAAAGCCCCCCCGGAGCTGCCCCCCAGGTGGGAGCTGTAAACCACCCGATCTCTGACCTCCGGCGGCAGGTCCACCAGAGGGTGGTCGCCGGGGGTGGGCTCCGGGAAAATAGTATCCAGCGCCGCGCCCCGGATGGTCCCGTCTATGAGTGCCTTCCGCAGGGCCTGGTTGTCCACCAGGTCGCCCCGGCCGCAGTTGACCAAGATGGAGTTGGGCTTCATCCGGGCCAGGAAGGCCCCATCCACCATCTCCCGGGTCTCGTCGGTGACCGCGCAGTGGAGCGAGATGATGTCGCACTGGGCGGTCAGCTCCTCCAGAGGCAGATAGGTCACCCCAAAGTCTTCCTCCACCTGAGGCGGACGGCGGTGGCGGGTGTAATAGTATAGCTTGCAGCCGAAGCTGGCCAGCCGCCGGGCGGTGGCCTGGGCGGTGTCTCCAAAGCCCACCAACCCCACCGCACACTGGAACAGGCCGGGGGCGTGGGCGGCGATGGCCTTCTGCTTCATCTGGATCTGCTGCCCCTGGATGACCGCGTTGTGTCCAGGGATGCCGAAGCGCAGAGCCATCAGCATCAGCATGATGGTGTGCTCCGCCACCGATTCCGCGTTGCACCCCTTATTGTTGCACACATAGATCCCCCGCTCCCGGGCGGCCTGGCAGTCGATGCAGTTGTACCCTACACCCTCAGAGTGGATCATCTTCAGCTCTGGAAGCTGGTCCATCACATCGGGACCCACATCCGTGATGGCATCCACAAAAATGATCCTCGCGTCCGCATTTTCCTGGGCCGCCTGGACATAGGTCTGGTCCGGGCGGCGGAACACCAGCTCCACCGGCATCTCATCCGCAAATGGGGGCCGGTACACGTCATAGCGGTCTCTGGGGCCAAAAACTAATATCTTCATGGGGTGCCCTCCTTATTTTAATTGTATGACAATTATACCACCCGGTTTTCGCCAATACAAGGGGAGCCTTTCTGCAAAATATTAGCACTCTTATTTATTGAGTGCTAATATTTACACTTGTGACACATCTGTGTAACAAAAAATTCATAATCCCTCACTATAATAAAGCCAAAGTTCAGAGAGGCCCGGGCCGGAGGATGCTCCGCCCGGGACCGAAAGGAGTTTTGACTTATGTATATGATCCCCTACACCCGCCGCAGCAACAGCAGCATGATGGATCTGTTTGACGAGTTGGAGCGCAGCATGTTCGGCGAGAGCGGCCGCCGCACGCCGGTCTTCAGCACTGATATCCGGGACGAGGGCGCCCACTACCTGCTCCAGGCCGACCTGCCCGGCTTCCGCAAGGAGGACATCGATCTGGATGTAAAGGACGGCGTGCTCACCATCTCTGCCAAGCACCAGGCCGATGACCGCACCGCCGCCGACAACTACATCTGCCGGGAGCGCCGCACCGGCAGCTTCTCCCGGTCCTTCACCCTGGACGGCATCCAGGAGGACGCCATCCGGGCCTCCTATCAGGACGGGGTGCTGGAGCTCATTCTGCCCAAGCGGCAGGAGGTCCTTCCCCAGTGCCACAAGATCCAGATCCAGTGAGGTCTCCCCAGCCGCGGTCAGGCGGAGCCGGCGTACCGGCTCCGCCTGACTCTTTTCCAAATCGCGTTTCTTCCAAAACTCAATTTTCAGTTTGTGTGCCCCTGCAGGACGCAGCACACAAAAGTATGGAAACTTGAAAAAAGACTTGCAAATCTTGTCCAATGGCTCTATACTAATTTTAGCAGTTAAGTTTATCGAGTGCTAAATTTTAAGAATCAATATAGATCGGATCTAGGAGGTGTTCCTTTTATGAATATGAATCAATTTACCCAGAAATCGCTGGCCGCCATTCAGGGCGCCCAAGACATCGCCCTGGAGTACGGGCACCAGCAGATCGAGCAGGCCCATCTGCTCATGGCGCTGGTCCAGGACGGCGAGGGGCTGATCCCCCAGCTGCTCACCAATATGGGCCTGACCCTCCCCAGCTTCCAGGCCGCCGTCCAGCACGAGGTGGAGAAGCTGCCCCGGGTCTCCGGTGGAGGCCGGGAGGCGGACAAGGTCTATGTGGCTCAGGACGTGGACCGTGCCCTGAAATCCGCCGAGTCCGCCGCGGCGTCCATGAAGGATGAGTATATCTCTGTGGAGCACATCCTGCTGGGCCTGCTGGACAGTGCCAACAGCGCCCTGAAGGAGCTGTTCCGCACCTACAACGTCACCCGGGAAAAAGTGATGCAGGCCCTGACCTCTGTCCGGGGCAACCAGCGGGTCACCAGTGACAACCCTGAGGAGACCTATGACGCCCTGAAGAAGTACGGCACCGACTTGGTGGAACGGGCGCGCCAGAACAAGCTGGACCCGGTCATCGGTCGGGACGACGAGATCCGCAATGTCATCCGCATCCTCTCCCGCAAGAGCAAAAACAATCCCGTCCTTATCGGGGAGCCCGGCGTGGGTAAGACCGCCATTGCCGAGGGACTGGCCCAGCGGATCGTGAAGGGAGACGTGCCCAACAGTTTGAAGGACAAGACCATCTTCTCCCTGGATATGGGCAGCCTCATCGCCGGGGCCAAGTACCGGGGCGAGTTTGAGGAGCGGCTGAAGGCCGTCCTCAACGAGGTGAAGAAGTCCGAGGGGCGTATCATCCTCTTTATCGACGAGCTGCACACCATCGTAGGGGCGGGCAAGACGGAGGGCTCCATGGATGCGGGCAATCTCCTCAAGCCCATGCTGGCTCGGGGAGAGCTGCACTGTATCGGCGCCACGACCCTCAACGAGTACCGGCAGTATATTGAAAAGGACGCCGCTCTGGAGCGCCGCTTCCAGCCTGTCATGGTGAATGAGCCCACGGTGGAGGATGCCATCGCCATCCTCCGCGGCCTGAAGGAGCGGTACGAGGTCTATCACGGCGTCAAGATCACCGACGGGGCCATCATCGCCGCCGCCACTCTCTCCAACCGCTATATCACTGACCGCTTCCTCCCCGACAAGGCTATCGATCTGGTGGATGAGGCCTGCGCCATGATCCGCACCGAGATCGACTCCATGCCCACCGAGCTGGACGTCATCCAGCGGAAGATCATCCAGCACGAGATCGAGGAGGCCGCTCTGAAAAAAGAGACAGATAAGCTGTCCCAGGAGCATCTGTCGGAGATCCAGAAGGAGCTCTCCGACATGCGGGATGAGTTCAACGCCAAGAAAGCCCAGTGGGAGAACGAGAAGAACGCCATTGGCAAGGTCCAGAAGCTCAGGGAGGAGCTGGAGGAGGCCAACGCCCAGCTGGAGAAGGCCCAGCGGGAGTACGACCTGGAGCGTGCCGCCCAGCTCCAGTACGGCCGCATCCCCGAGCTGAAAAAGGCCCTGGAGGCGGAGGAGCAGATCGCCAATGAGGGGCGGCAGCGTTCCCTGCTGCGGGACAAGGTCACCGAGGAGGAGATCGCCCGCATCATCGAGCGGTGGACCGGAATCCCCGTCTCACGGCTCATGGAGGGGGAGCGTGAGAAGCTGCTTCACCTGGAGGACATCCTCCACCAGCGGGTGGTGGGCCAGGACGAGGCGGTACGCCTGGTCTCCGAGGCCATCCTCCGCAGCCGGGCGGGCATCGCCGACCCCGACAAGCCCATCGGCTCCTTCCTCTTCCTGGGGCCCACCGGCGTGGGCAAGACCGAGCTGGCCAAAACCCTGGCCGAGGCCCTGTTTGACTCCGAGCGCAACCTGGTGCGGATCGACATGTCGGAGTACATGGAGAAATTCTCCGTCTCCCGGCTCATCGGAGCGCCCCCCGGCTACGTGGGCTATGAGGAGGGGGGACAGCTCACCGAGGCGGTGCGGCGCAAACCCTACTCCGTGGTCCTCTTTGACGAGGTGGAGAAGGCCCACCCCGACGTGTTCAACATCCTCCTCCAGGTTCTGGACGACGGTCGGATCACCGACAGCCAGGGGCGGACGGTGGACTTTAAGAACACCATCCTCATCCTCACCTCCAACCTGGGGTCCCAGTACCTGTTGGAAGGCATCAATGAACAGGGGGAGATCTCTGACGAAGCCAAAATCCAGGTGGACCAGCTGCTGAAGAAATCCTTCCGGCCGGAGTTCCTCAACCGCCTGGATGAGATCGTCTGCTACAAGCCCCTGACCAAGGAGAACATCACCGCCATTGTGGACCTGCTCATCGGCGGCCTGAACAAGCGCCTGGCCGACAAGCAGCTGAAGGTGGTTCTCACCCCCGCCGCCAAGAGCTATGTCATCGACAACGGTTACGATCCCCTCTACGGGGCCCGGCCCCTGCGCCGGTTCCTCCAGCACACAGTGGAGACCCTGGTGGGCCGGAAGATGATCGCCGACGAGGTGGCCCCGGGAAGCACCCTCACCGTGGACTGCGTGGCCGGAGAGCTGGTGGTCCACTGAGACGGCCCCAGCCCCTGTCTGCACACCGCCACGCCGCGGGCAAAGATTTCTGCCTGCGGCGTGGTCTTTTTTTACCCTTCCGCCTGGCCCTGGGTGAGAGCCTGAACCGCAAACTGGAGAAAGGCCTTCACCGCCGGGGCGGCGCGGGGCAGGGAGGGAACGGCCACCCCCAATGTGAGCTGCTGGGGCGGGTCCAGCGGGAGGATGGCCACCTTCCCCGGCCAACTTTTGGTGATGAGTTCATTCATAATGCTCATCCCCAGATCATTCTGAATCATGGCCAGGGCTGAGACTGTGTCCAGGGTGGTAAAGGCAATTTTCGGCTCCAGACCGTGGGTCTCCAGCAGGCCCAGAACATCGTCGTCCCGGCCCAGGGCGGGCATGATGAAGTCCTCCTGGGCACACTGGGCCAGGGGATAGGACCCCCGGTCCGCCAGAGGGTGGCCGGGCGGGAGCACCGCCACCATCCGGTCCTCCGCCAGGGGAATCCAGTCGTAGGGCATGGGGGCCTTGTGGCTGAAAAAGGCCAGGTCGGCGGCCTTGTCCTCCAGCCATTGGATGATCTCCTGGCGGATGCCCTCCATGAGCTTTTCATAGGCAGCGGCATTTCCGTCAAACTGCACCGGGCTGATCTCCTGTCCGTCAAATAGAATGGAGCCGCCCTCGATGGTGCCGTTTTCACTCAGGAGACCCATCACCGAGTACATCGACTGGCTCTTGCCCGAGCCGGATTCGCCGACGATTCCGACGATCTCTCCCTGTTCCACCGACAGGCTGATGCCCCGTACCGCCTGGACCTTGCCCTGTTCAGTGGCAAAGCTGGTGGTGAGATTTTTGATTTCCAACAAACTCATAACACGCTACTCCTACTTCTTCTTGGGGTCAAAGGCATCGCTGACACCGTCGCCGATGAAGTTGAGCGACAGCATGGTCAGACAGATCGCCAGGATCGGCCAGATGATCTGAATGGGATTGGAACTTTCGATGAGGCTGCGGGCTTCATTTGCCAGGGTGCCCCAGCTGGCAGCCGGTGCCGAAATACCGATACCCACGAAGCTCAGGAAAGCCTCGGTGAAGATGGCGGACGGCACCAGCAGGGTGACATTGACGATGATGGAACCCATGCAGTTGATTACCAGATGCTTGAAGAGAATCCGGCTCTTGGAAGCGCCCAGCACATAGGCAGCCAGGGCGAATTCCTGTTCCTTGAGGCTCATGACCTGGGCCCGGACCATACGCGCCATGCCGATCCAGGAGGTCAGGCAGATACCGATCATAATGGAGGTGACATTCGAGCCGAACACCAGCATGATGAGGATTACCAGCAGCAGGTTGGGAATGGCATAGAGGATATCCACGATCCGCATGAGGATCATATCGGTCTTGCCGCCGATGTAGCCGGAGAATCCGCCGTACACCACACCGATCACCAGACAGATCAGCGCCGAGGAGAAACCGATCATCAGCGAGATCCGGGCGCCGTACATGACACGCACCAGAATGTCACGGCCGAACTTGTCGGTACCCATGGGGTGTTCCAGGCAGGGCAGCAGGTTCACCGAGCTGTAATCCATGCCGTCGTATGTATAGGGCGAAACCATCGGTACCACGATAGCCAGGATCACCATGATCACCAGAAAGACCAGACCGCACAGGGCAAGTTTGTTCTTCCGGAACCGGTGCCAGGCATCACTGAGATAGGTACGGGGTTCTGCCGCGATGAATTCGCTGTTCTTTTCCGCACTGTCCAGTGGTTCGAACAGGTCGGGAGTGAGTTCCATTGTTTCCATAGTTTCCATTTTTCTCTCCAGGCTCCCTTCTTACGAGGCTTTCTTTTCCAGCTTGACTCTCGGGTCGATAAAGGCCACCAGAAGGTCAGTGAGGATATTGACAATAATAATGAACGAACCAAACAGGATGGTCAGTGCCATGATCATGGTGTAGTCACGGTTGGTAACACTGTTGACAAACTCCGAACCGATGCCGGGAATGGAGAACAGGCTCTCGATCACGAAGGAACCGGTGATCAGGAAGGCCAGCAGCGGACCGGCATAGGTTACAACCGGGATCAGGCAGTTCTTGAGGGCGTGGCCCAGGATCACCTTGATCATCGGGGTACCCTTGGACCGGGCCAGGACGATGTAATCCTGCTTCATGACTTCCTTCATGCTGCTGCGCACCAGACGGGTGATCATCGAGATGGGATAGAGCGCCAGCGAGAAGGCCGGCATGATGTAGTGCAGCGGAGTCTTGAGGCCGATGATGGGCAGCCAGCCAAGGATGACGCCGAAGACGATCATCAGGAGCATAGCGTACAGGAAGCTGGGAACGCTGATGCCGATGGTGGCAACGAACATCACCAGGTTTTCCACCCACTTGCGCTTGGTGAAGGCAGCGACAATGCCCAGGGTGACGCCGACGGTGATGGCGATGATGAAGGCCACCAGACCCAGCTTCATGGTTGCCGGCAGGCACCGGGCGATGATGGTGGTAACGGCTGTGCCCTTCCGGGTCATGGAATCGCCGAAGTCACCGGTGACGGCGTTCTGCAGGTAGATCAGGAACTGCTCCGGGATGGACTTATCCAGATTGTACTGGGCATAGAGCATCTCCCGCACCTCCGGGGAGAGCTGGGCCAGTTCACCGCCGAAGGGAGAACCGGGTATGATCTTCATCAGGAAGAATGTAATGGTTGCGAGTGCCGCCAGGGTGAGAATTCCCACCGCCAGGCGCTTGAGTGTATAACGAAGCACTGAACTACCTCCAGTTTGAATAATTATGCAAATCGGTTTGGAATGTATGTTATATATAATATACCGGCAAGGGCGGTTTGTCAAGGATTTTTTGAATAAATATTCAACAAATCATGTACTTTCTGCTTGCATTTTTTTGGGCTTCGTGGTACAATCCCCATTGTAAACCGCTGTAAGTGCCGGTATTTTCCCGTAAAAGACCGGCTGGAGCAGCCGCCTGTGCATATATGTATGGATTATGCAAAAAATCCTGCGGATTTTCACAGTATGCATAGGTGAATGTATAAACCTAATGAATATACAATGGAGGGAAAAGTATGAATCCGATCCTTATGGAAGATCTGCTGGGGTACCGGTTCCTGTCGGGAATCACCGTTTCCCCGTTTGAAAACCGGGCTGTCTTTACGGTTGCGGTCCAGGACGCCCGCTCCAACGGCTATAAGAAGAATCTGTGGCAGGTGGACCCCTTCACCGGCAAGACCGAAAAGCTCACCAGCCATGGCAAGGCCGGCGCCTTCCTCTTTGAAAAGGCAGGCACTCTGCTCTGTCAGAAGCCCGGCAAAAAGCCCGGCACCACCGACTATGAGTACCTGGAGATGGACACCGGCAAGACTGAACCGGCCTTCACCCTGCCCTGGGCGGTGAACAAGCTGGAAAAGCTCTGCGGCGACCTCTATCTGGTGAACGCTGACATCGACACCAACTACCCCGAGGATATGACCGAGGAGGAGCGCAAGGCCGAAGAGGATTACATCAAGGTCGGCGAGCTGCCCTTCTGGGATAACGGTGTGGGCTATGTGAGCGGTCACCGGGACACCCTCTTCCTTTATAATAAAAAGACCGGCGAGAAGAAGCGTATCACCGGTGAGAAGTTTGCCCTGGGCAATACCGCTGTTTCGGCGGACGGCAAGAAGGTGTGGTACACCGGCGCCGAGTACACCCAGATGAAGCTGGACAAGAGCGGTCTGTATGAGCTGGATGTGCTCACCGGCAAGGTGAAGGAGCTGCTGCCCCAGGACAAGATGCGCATCGGTCAGATCAAGTGCGCCGGCGGCGAGCTGTATGTGGCTGCCTCCTTCTGCGACAAGATGGGCGGCACCGAGAAGAATGACTGGTACATTCTCAAGGGCGGCAAGCTCGAAAAGATCCTGGACAACGACTATACCATCGGCTGCAATATCACCACCGACTGCCGGTACGGACGCTCCTCTTCCATGGCAGAGTACCAGGGCAAGCTGCTCTATCTCTCCACCGTGGAAAAGACCTGCTTCCCCAAGCTGCTGGGCCCGGACGGCACCATGGAAGTGCTGTTCCCGTTTGACGGCGCAGTGGACGGCGTGGCAGTCTGCGGCGACACTGTCCTCTTCACTGCCATGAAGAAGGGCAAGCTCCAGGAACTGTGGTGCTGGAAGGACGGCAAGATCCGTCAGCTCACCCGACTCAATACCCATGCCCTCTCCGGCAAGTATGTGGGCGAGCCGGAATACTGCGGCTTTGTGAACTCCCAGGGCACCCGCATCGATGGCTGGATCATCAAGCCCTTCGGCTATGATGAGAACAAGAGCTATCCGGCGCTGCTCTCGATGCACGGCGGTCCCTGTGTAGCCTGGGGCGAGCTGTTCGTCCATGAGATGCAGATGCTGGCTGGTCAGGGGTACTTCGTATTCTTCTGCAACCCCCGCGGTTCGGATGGCCGGGGCGCCAAGTTCGCCGACATCAAGAACAAGTACGGCACTGTGGACTTTGAGGACTTCATGGAGTTCACCGACCATGTACTGGAATGCTGCCCGCAGATCGACAAGAACCGTCTGGGCGTGCTGGGCGGCAGCTACGGCGGCTATATGACCAACTGGATCATCGGCAATACCACCCGGTTTGCCGCAGCGGTATCCCAGCGGTCCTTCTGCAACCCCATCAGTGACTTCGGCAACTCCTGCATCGGCTACACCTTCGATGCCAAGGAATTCGCTGCCACTCCCTGGAACGGTCTGGACCGGATGTGGGACCATGCACCTCTCAAGTATGCCCCCTATGTCAAGACCCCGACCCTGTTCATCCACTCGCTGGAGGACTACAACTGCCCGCTCTCCCAGGGCTTCGAGATGTTCGCGGCTCTGAAGTACCACGGCGTCACCAGTGAAATGGTGCTCTTCAAGGGCGAAAACCATGAGCTGTCCCGGTCGGGCAAGCCCCTGCACCGGCAGCGCCGCCTGAAGGAGATCCTGCGGTGGTTCGAAACCTACCTGAAGAAGTAATCTCCCCTACATAACAGAACACCCGGAAGGCCCGATGACCTTCCGGGTGTTTTTCTGTGCGGGCGTCTGTGGGCTGCGGCCCCCAGGCGGACGCTTCGGGACTAATGCCGCCGGTTTGCCCTGTCCCGGCGATTTCTTCGGAACAGGCACAGCCTGGAACAGCCTGACCTTCCCCGCGCTATTTCTTAGATGTTTCTTTGAACAGACCTGTCTGGGGCAGTCCGCCTCCTCCTGCACTGCTCCTGGGAATCCCTTTGGAGCAGGCACTGCCTGGGCAGCCTGATCTTTTCCACACTACCCCCGGGAATCTCTTTGGAACGGGTGCTGGCCGAGGGAGCCTGTTCTCCCCCATACTGCCGACGACGGCGTATACCCCAGCCCGATGAAGCTTCCCGTCTGTGCGGGATTTGACCATTCCAGAGCAGGGGCGGCAGTCAAAAGCCGGCGCTCTCCGCTGTGGCTATGCCTGACCGGCTCCGGGCCTGTTTTCCACAGGATATACCCGGAGCTGACCTGCTTCGCAGACATAAAAAGGCCCTTCCCGATGGGAAGGGCTTTTTCTGCTGATCAGAGGAGATTATTCGTGGTCATGGTCGTGACCGCAGCCGCAGCCACAGTCATCATCGCCGCAGTCGCACTCGTCATCGAAATCGAATTCGAGCAGCTCACCGCAGTTGGGACAATTTACCGAACCCTCGTCCAGCATATCCTCGGTTACACAGATGGTGTCGCCGCAGCTGGGGCAGGTAACTTCGTAGAGTTCCTCGTCATCGAGTTCCTCATCGTCGTCCTCGTAGTCGTAATCGTCCTCGTCTTCGTCCTCATAGAAATCATCTTCCAGGCTGCCGAGATCCTCGTCAATGGCATCAACCTGCTCGATCAGTTCATCGAAGCCGTCCTCAAGATCGGCAACTGTGAAGGCCAGATCGTCCAGCACATCAATAATGGCCTTGATTACCTTGCCATTCTTCTCATTCTCATCAATGCCCAGCCCCTCGGCCAGACCCTTGAGATAGGAAACCTTTTCTGTAACAGTCATTGTGAAATCCTCCTTTACAGCCTTTATCCCAGCGGGTGATTCCCGCAGAAAGGGTGATGACAGCAGAACCCGGGGTTCTGTTTAGGCACGCTCCATGTACTCGCCGGTACGGGTGTCGATGCGGATCTTGTCGCCGGGGTTGATGAACAGCGGCACACGGATCTCAGCACCGGTCTCCAGAGTGGCGGGCTTGGTAGCGTTGGTGGCAGTGTTGCCAGCGAAACCAGGATCGGTATCGGTTACTTCCAGCTCTACAAAGTTCGGAGGCTCTACACCGAATACCACGCCCTTGTAGGACAGGATCTTGCAGTCGGTGTTTTCCTTGACGAACTTGAAGTTGTCGCCCAGCTTGTCAGCGTTGATCGGCACAGTTTCAAAGCTCTCGTTGTCCATGAAGTAATACAGAGCCTCATCATTGTAGAGGTACTGCATATCCTTACGCTCAATGAAAGCGGTGGGGAACTTTTCAGTGGGGTTGAATGTACGCTCCAGTACAGCACCGGAGATCACATTACGGATCTTTGTTCTCACGAAAGCAGCGCCCTTACCAGGCTTAACGTGCTGGAATTCGATGATCTGGAACACGGTTCCATCGATATCGAAGGTAACGCCGTTTCTGAATTCACCTGCAGAAATCATATTTGAACCTCCAAAGCAATTAGTGCTTAAAGTTTTAACAGTATAATTTTATCAGTAAAACGCTGGTATTTCAAGGGGAACGGCGAATTTTTACGCCTTTTCCCCGGCTAAAGCCGCCTTTTGATAGGCATTCTGCATCAATACCGCGTCTTCCGCCTGGGTTCCGGCGGATTCGCAGATCACCACAGGACTGTATCCCCGGCGATAGAACTCCTCTGCCAGCGGCTCGAACTCCGGGCCATAGACCATATCCGCAAAGGTGAGGTGCCGTTTTTCCCCGCCATTTTTGGTGTACTCGATCTTGGAGAAATGGCAGTGGATCTGTCTGGCCCGGTCCAGACCGATGGCATTTTCAATGGCGTCCAGCACCGCGGCATAATCCGCCTGGGTTCTGAGGGTACCGAAGGTCCGGGCATTGAGGTGACCGAAGTCAATGCAGGGGAGCATCCGCTCGTCCACGCCGCACATGGCCAGCACCTCGGAGAGATCCCCGAGCTGTCCCAGCTTGCCCATCACCTCCGGGCAGGGGATCACCTGGCTGTACCCAGCTTCGTCCAGCGCCGCAATGGCCCGCCGGAAGGTGTCCAGCGCCAGTTCCAGGGCATCCGCCCGGGGCATTTTGGCAGTGGAACCGGCATGGATCACAATGCGCCGCCCGCCCATGGCAGTCACTGCCCGGGCCGACTCAAGAATATAGCGCAGGCTACCCAGCCGCTTTTCCTCGTCCAGCGAGGACATGGAGATATAATAGGGCGCGTGCAGCGACACAGCGATGTCCCGCTGCCGGAAGCCCTCTCCCAGTGCCCGGGCAGTCTCATCGGTGATGCGCACACCCCGTCCGCACTGGTACTCAAAGGCCGTAAGCCCCATCTTCTCCAGATATTCCGGCATCTGTGCCGTCTTTTTATAACCCATGGTGGCAAAGCTGTCCGCTGCCCCCGCCGGTCCGAACCGAATCATACTTCCTCCAACTTCCGCGGCTTTCTGCCCCGCAGCACCAGTTTTTCTGCCACACGCTTGAGCTTGATGAACGGCACAATCTCCGGCCCCAGCGGCGCCACCATGATGGTGAGCGCTCCGAACCGGTTTCCGCCCCACACATCGGTGAAGATCTGATCGCCGATCACCGCTGTCTCTTCCGGGCGCAGACCGCCGAGCTTTTCCGCTGCCCGCCGCATTCCATCGGTGCCGGGCTTTTTGCCGTCCGCCACATAGGGCAGTCCCAGGATCTCCGCAAAGGGCCGCACCCGCTCCTCGGTGTTGTTGGAGACGATCATCATGCCCACGCCAGCCTGCCGCATCCCGTCCAGCCAGGCGGCAATATCCGGGTGCGGTGTGGGGTCGTCATGGGTGGTGAGGGTGTTGTCCACATCGAGAATCAGCCCCCGTATCCCGTGCCGGCGTAAGAATTCCAGCGTCACACCGGTGATATGGGGAATATAGTAATCGGGCTGCAAACGGGACATGGTCCACCTCCTGATAAGCCTTGGCATTCTTCCGCTATTATATACGATTTTCCGCCTTTCCGCAACCGCTGAGGTTCTGCTCCAGCCAGCTTCGCAGAACAGCGAGTTCCTCCGGTGTGTGCAGCCAGTGTCCCGCTCCGGGGACCTGTTCCAGGCCGCAGCCGTGCGCCTTGCAGAAGGCTTCGGTCACTGCCGGGGGCTCCAGCTCGTCCTGCTGTCCGATCAGCACCGCTGTGGGCACCGTCCAGGAATCAGGCCGGTGCTCCCGGACATAGCAGTAATACTCCCAGTCCAGCGGCTGGGCGTCCGGCACCGGGATCACCTTTTCCCGCTCGAGCTGCTCCGGGGTGACACCCGCAGCCCGCATCATGCCCTCGATAAGGCCGGGCATATCCACCACCGGCGACACCAGCAGGGCCTGGCAAAGCGGCAGGTCTGCCGCCGCCATCAGGCCGAAGCAGGCGCCCAGGCTGACGCCGAACAGTCCCACTTCCCGGCTCTCTGCCAGCAGGGATTCCAGCATCGCATGCAGTTCCGGCACACAGTGCTGGGCGGTGCAGAGTGCCATCTCCCCTTTGCGGTCGCCGTGACCGGGCAGGTCGATGCTCACCGTCTGGATGCCCTGCTTTTCTGCCGCCTCTGCCAGCAGGCGGATGGGTTCATCGGCCTTATGGGACATCATGCCATGCACTGCCAGCATGCGCCGGTCGGAATCCTTTCCCCAGGCCAGTGCCGGCACGCCGCAGAGGGTGATCGGTTTCATCTCCATGGTTTCTCCTTTTCCGGGACCTCCGGACAAATGAAAAAGCGAGCAGATTTCTCCACTCGCTTCAACACGGTATTATCAAGTAACGCTTACTTGAACTTACGCTTGCGCGCAGCCTCGGACTTCTTCTTGCGCTTTACAGAAGGCTTCTCGTAGTGTTCTCTCTTACGAACCTCTGCCAGAACGCCGGATTTCGCGCACTGTCTCTTGAAGCGGCGCAGTGCGCTCTCCAGAGACTCATTGTCCTTGATTCTGATCTCTGACATTTCCATTTCCCTCCCTACGCCACACGGCAGGAGTTGATATCCAACCATGTTCTCTGCCACTTAATACGGCAGATTAAGTGGATAACACAAGATATTATACTAAATCCATCGGGCAGTGTCAAGTGGTTTTCTCCGAAAGAACCGGTAGAAAATCAGCCTTTTGCCACAATGTTCACCAGCTTGCCGGGAACATAGATCTCCTTGATGATGGTCTTGCCTTCCAGCAGCGGTGCCATGGCAGGATCTGCCTTGGCAGCGGCGATGGCATCGGCAGCAGTGATGTCGGCGGGCACCATGATACGGGCCTTGATCTTGCCGGCGAGCTGCACAGCGATCTCCACCATGCTGTCCACGCACTTGGCAGGATCATAGGTGGGCCAGCTCTGTCCGCTGATCTGACCGCCGAAGTTCATCACACTCCAGATCTCCTCAGTGACGTGGGGTGCGAAGGGATTCGCCAGCTTGAGCAGAGTGCGCAGCTCCTCATGGGTGATGCTGCCGGCATCGTAGATCTCATTGAGCAGGCTCATCATGGCAGCGATGGCGGTGTTGAACTTCATCGCCTCGATGTCCTCGCTGACCTTCTTCACAGTCTTGTGGAAGGAGGATTCCAGCTTCTCGCTGTAAGCGTCGCCCTCCACAGCAATATCCATCAGGTTCCAGATGCGGTCCAGGAAGCGCTTGCAGCCCTTGATCGCCGAAGTGTTCCAGGTGGCGCTCTTTTCAAAGTCGCCGATGAACATCTCATAGGTACGCAGGGTATCAGCGCCGTACTCCTTGACGATGTCGTCCGGGTTGACCACATTGCCTCTGGACTTGCTCATCTTCTCGCCGTTCTCGCCCAGGATCATACCATGGCTGGTACGCTTCTGGTACGGCTCGGGAGTGGATACCACGCCGATGTCATACAGGAACTTGTGCCAGAACCGGCTGTACAGCAGGTGCAGGGTGGTATGCTCCATACCGCCGTTGTACCAGTCTACCGGCATCCAGTAGTCCAGCGCCTCCTTGGAGGCCAGTTCCTTGTCGTTGTGCGGATCGCAGTACCGCAGGAAGTACCAGCTGGAACCAGCCCACTGGGGCATGGTATCAGTCTCCCGCTTGGCAGGCGCGCCGCAGACCGGACAGGTGGTGTTCACCCAGTCGGTCATGGCAGCCAGGGGGCTCTCGCCGGTATCGGTGGGCTCATAGGAGTCCACTTCGGGCAGACGCAGCGGCAGTTCGCTCTCCGGTACGGGAACCATACCGCAGTGCGGGCAGTGGATGATCGGGATGGGTTCACCCCAGTACCGCTGACGGGAGAATACCCAGTCACGCAGCTTGTAGTTGACCTTTTCCCGGCCCTTGCCGTTTTCGCTGAGCCACTCGGTGATCTTCTTCTTGGCCTCTTCCACAGTCAGGCCGTCCAGCATGCCGCTGTTGACCATGATGCCGGTATTGCAGTCGGTGAAGGCAGCTTCCTCCACATTGCCGCCCGCTACCACTTCAATGATGGGCAGGCCGAACTTCTTGGCGAAGGCCCAGTCACGGTCATCGTGACCGGGAACTGCCATGATGGCGCCGGTACCGTAGGTCATCAGGACATAGTCGGAGATAAAGATCGGGATCTCCCCCCCGGTCACCGGGTTGATACCCCGGACGCCTTCGATGCAGACGCCGGTCTTTTCCTTGTCGGCAGCCATTTCACTGCGCTCGAAGTCGCTCTTGCGGGCAGCTTCCGCCTGATAGGCACGCAGGGCTTCCATATTGGTGATGCGGTCCGCCCACTTCTCGATATAGGGATGCTCCGGCGCGATAACCATATAGGTGGCGCCGTAGAGGGTATCCGGGCGGGTGGAGAATACGGTGAGGGTATCACCGGCGGTGGTATCGAAGTCGATTTCCGCACCGGTGGAGCGACCGATCCAGTTGATCTGGCTGGTCTTGACACGGTCGATATAATCCACGGTATCCAGATCATCAATCAGGCGCTGGGCATACTTGGTGATGCCGAGCATCCACTGGTTCTTGACCTTGTGGACCACTTCGCCGCCGCAGCGCTCACAGACGCCGCCGACAACCTCTTCATTTGCCAGTACATACTTGCAGGAGGTGCACCAGTTCACCGACATTTCCTTCTTATAAGCCAGACCATGCTTGAAGAGCTGCAGGAAGATCCACTGGGTCCACTTGTAGTAATCGGGATCGGTGGTATTGATCTCCCGGGTCCAGTCAAAGGAGAGACCCAGGCTCTTGAGCTGGTGCTTGAAGTTGGCTACATTGTTCTTGGTGACGATTTCCGGGTGGATGTGATTCTTGATGGCATAGTTCTCGGTGGGCAGACCAAAAGCGTCCCAGCCCATGGGATAGAGAACATTATAGCCTTCCATACGGCGCTTGCGGGCCAGAATATCCAGCGCGGTATAGGAGCGCGGATGACCCACATGCAGACCCTGTCCCGACGGATAGGGGAATTCCACCAGCGCATAGAACTTGGGCTTGGTGTAATCATTGGAGGCGGCAAAGGTATTTTCCTTTTCCCAGATGTCCTGCCATTTCTTTTCCACTGCGGCAAAATCGTATTTCATAAAATCATTCTTCCCTTCCAGTTTGTCCGAAGCCCTCAGTTGGGCTTAACCATGTTTGAAATATCCACTTCCTGGGCATCTCTCCATAGTCGCTCCAGCGAATAGAATTCACGGACTTCTCCCCGGAACAGATGAACGATGACCGTTTCATAATCCAGCAGCAGCCAGTCAGCTGTTTCCCAGCCCTCCCGGCGGCGGGCATCAATGCCCAGTTCGCTGAGTTTTTCATCGATCTCATCTGCCATGGCCCGGAGCTGAGGGGTGCTGGAACCCGATGCGATCACGAAATAATCACACAGAGTAGTGCGGTCATGCACATCCAGCAGTTTGATATCCTCGCCCTTCTTGGCGTCAATGCAGCTGACAATCTTTCCGGCCAGTTCCAGTGCTGTCATTCCATCTCCTCCTTTCCATCAGCAATATTCCCCGCAGTCAATGCCATATTCCCGCATGATCTCCAGGGTATCCCGTGTCATGGGGGTGGCATTGGCGCGCATTTTCTTCAGTGTAAATTCCAGTGAGCACCGCAGTGCTGCATCCAGATCCCGGTCAGCCAGTTCCCGCACCTCCAGGGCATCGGGATAATCCCGCTCTGCCGAGGTGAGATCGGCAATATAGACGATCTTTTCAAACAGACTCATGCCGGTGCGTCCGGTGGTATGATAGGCCACACCATAGAGAATCTCCCGGTTATAGACCCCGAGAGTCTCCCAGATGTAAGCCGCTGCCGCCGGACCATGCCAGATGGGCGGTACAAGGCCAAAGGAATTATCATTCATTATATCATTCTTTATGGGGCCACGCAACCGCTTTACCAGCGAAAACTGCTCCTCTTCCGGAAGATTTTTACAGACATCGTGCAGAATCCCGGCAATCCGGCAGAGATAGGGATTTTCCCCATAGATTCCCGCCAGTTCCTCCGCCCGGACCGCCACATTCATCGAATGCTGGAACCGCTTGGGTTTTTCCAGACGGCGGGCTGTTTCCACGAACTTTTCCTCGTCATAGACCCAGTCCCGGACATCGCTTCCATAGAGCCCGTTCTGCAAAATATAGGAGAGCACCTTGGGATCGAGTCCCAGCTCCCGGCTGTCCCGGCAGCCGGCGGCAATGCGCTTCCGGATCTCGGTGGAGGAACAGTCAAAGGGTTCCTTGTGGATGATCCGTGCCTTTCCGCCCGCGGCCCGGATGCGTTCCGCCTGGGCTTCCAGCATCTCGGCGGTATCGCCGCCCCGCTCCATGGTGCAGATCTCCGCCAGCTTCACCAGTTCCGCGCCCCGGTGCCAGTCCAGCACGGTGCAGAACATATCGCTGCCGGTGAGCAGATAGAACTCCCCGTCCGGATAGAGCTGCCGCAGCTCTTCCAGGGTATTCACCGTATAGCTCTTGCCGCCCCGGCGGATCTCGATGTCCGAAACCTCAAACCCCGCAAATCCTTCCGAAGCCAGCTCTGCCATGCGGCAGCGGTGTTCGCCGTCCGGCAGATGGTCGGTGTGCTTGTGGGGCGGCTGATAGGTGGGGATCAGGAGCATCTTTTCCAGCCCCAGCTCCTGCTGATAGGTCTTTGCCAGGCGCAGATGCCCGTCATGGATGGGGCTGAAAGTCCCCCCCAGAATGCCGATCTTCACTGTCCATTCCTCCTCCGGCTTGTATGTCCGTCACTCAGCGGACATCGTCCTTTTTCAGACTGATCTTCGGGTTCTTCAGGTTCCGGCGGAACAGTACGAACCGCATGCCGATCACCTGTACCACCTCACTGCCGGTGGCCTCTGCCAGCTGGGCAGCGATCTCCCCGGCAAAGCCCGGAGCGGTTTCCAGCACCTTGCCCTTGATGAGTTCCCGGGCGGTGAGTGCGTCGTCCACCTGCTTGATGAGATTCTCCGAAATTCCCTCTTTGCCCACCTGCAGAATGGTCTCGGCACTGTTTGCCAGACTGCGCAGATAGGCTCTCTGCTTGCTTGTCAGCATCTGTTATTCTCCTTTTTCACTGGGGTTTGTCACCCGGATCTCGCCGCTTTCCACCCGGCGTCCGATCTCCTCCGCCATCTGCCGGAGCGCTTTGCCCCGGTGGCTGATCCGGTCCTTTTCCTCGTCACTGTATTCGGCAAAGCTGCGCTCGCCGATATAAAAGATCGGGTCATAGCCGAACCCGTTCTGTCCTCTGGTCTCATATCCCACCATGCCGGGGCAGTCGGCATGGAAGGCATATTCCCGACCGTCTGCCAGCACAAAGTGAATAGCGCACTCATACCGGGCGCCCCGCTGTTCCGGCGGTGTATCCCGCAGTTCAGAGAGCAGCAGCTTGATCTTCTCGGGATGGGGCAGGTCCTCCCCGCCGTACCGGGCCGAATAGACTCCCGGGCGTCCGCCCAGGGCATCCACACAGATGCCCGAGTCATCGGCGATCACTGCTTCTCCGGTGTGCTGATGCACAGTCATGGCCTTGATGCGGGCATTCTCCGCAAAGGTGGTGCCGTCCTCGACGATGGGCACATCAATGCCCTCTTCCTTCATGCTGGTCACCTGGAAGCCCAGCGGCTCCAGGATGCGCCTAAACTCCCGCATTTTGCCGGCATTGCCGGTGGCTACGATCACTTTCATGTCCGTTTTCTCTCCCTTGTATTACAGCTCCTGTCCCTCAAACAGCGCAGCGGCAAATTCCGCCGGCACAAAGGGACGCAGATCGTCAATGCCTTCGCCTACGCCGATGAACTTCACCGGCACGCCCAGCTCCTCCCGGATGCCGATGACAGCGCCGCCCTTGGCGGTGCCGTCCAGCTTGGTGAGGACAATACCGGTGATCCCGGCGGCCTCCTGGAAGCTGCGGGCCTGGGAGATGGCGTTCTGACCGGTGGTGGCATCCAGTACCAGCAGCACCTCCACTGCCGCGTCGGGCAGTTCCCGGCTGATGACCCGGGCGATCTTGGAAAGCTCGTCCATGAGGTTTTTCTTGTTGTGCAGGCGTCCGGCGGTATCACAGATAATCACATCAGCGCCCCGGCTCTTTCCGGCGTGGATGGCGTCAAACACCACCGAAGCGGGGTCACTGCCCTCCTCGTGGCGGATCAGCTCGGCACCGGCACGGTCTGCCCAGACTGCCAGCTGTTCCGCTGCCGCCGCACGGAAGGTATCCGCTGCCGCCAGCAGCACCTGCTTGCCCTCGCCCCGGAGATAGGCCGCCATCTTGCCGATGGTGGTGGTCTTGCCCACGCCGTTGACGCCGATCACCAGCACCACCGAGGGCTTGGTGGAGAGATCCAGCGGGCTCTCCTCCCCCATCAGGCCGGTGATGATCTCCCGCAGCTGTCCGATGACCTCAGTGGGCTCGGTGATGCCGGCATGGCGTACCCGGTCCCGGAGCTCGTCCATGATGCGCATGGTCACATTGGCGCCCACATCGCCCATGATGAGTGTTTCTTCCAGCTCGTCAAAGAAGTCCTCGTCCACCTTGGTAAAACCGGCAGCCAGATCCTCCAGACGGCCCATCAGCGAATCCCGGGTCTTTTTCAGCCCGGCGCTGATCTTTTCAAAAAATCCCATAGTATCCTCCTAACGGGGTTGGTCAGGCATTCTGGCCCGCACCGATCCCGAGTTTTTCCTCCAGTTCGCCCACCCGCAGTTCGATGAGCTTGGATACGCCTTCCTCCTGCATGGTGACACCGTACAGTACATCGGCTTCCTCCATGGTACCGCGGCGGTGGGTGATGGCAATGAACTGGGTATGACCGGTCATGCTGCGCAGGTACCGGGCATATTTGGCTACATTCACATCGTCCAGCGCCGCCTCGATCTCGTCGAGGATAACAAAAGGCGCCGGGTTCACCTTGAGGATGGCAAAGTAGATGGCGATCGCCACAAAGGCCTGTTCGCCGCCCGAGAGCGCCGCCAGGTTCTTGATGACCTTGCCCGGGGGCTGCACCTTGATCTCGATGCCGCAGCCCAGGGGATCAGCAGGGTCTTCCAGCAGCAGTTCTGCCCGGCCTCCGCCGAACAGCTCGGTGAAGATCTGTCCGAAGTGACGGTTGATCTCCCCGAAGCTCTCCAGGAAGAGCTGACGCATCTGGGAGGTGAGCTCCTCGATGAGCCTGCCCAGTTCCCGCTTGGACTTTTCCACATCGTCCAGCTGGGCGGACAGGAAGCTGTACCGCTGGGATACCTCCTCATATTCCTCCACAGCGCCCACATTGACGCTGCCCAGACCCCGGATGCGGCTGCGCACCGCTGTCAGACGGCGCTCGGCCTCCGCCGGGTCCTCGGGGGCGGACACCTGCTGCACTGCCATGGTGGGGGTGAGCTCATAGCTCTCCCACAGTTTGGCGACCACCTGATCCCGTTCACTGCCCGCTGCCTGGAGCCGTTCGTCCAGACGGGCGGCTTCCCGGGCATGGGTTTCCTTGCGGGCGGAGAGCTCCCGGCTCTGGGAGCGCAGGCTGCTCACCTTCTGTTCGCAGTCCCGGCGGGTCTCCTCACTCTGGCGGATGCGCTCATTGGCAGTGACGGTCTGTTCCGCCAGCTGCTCCAGACGCATCGACCCGGCCTCAATGGCACTGCGGTCGGTCTGGATGGAGCGCTCCAGTTCGGCGATCCGCTCCCGGATCTCCGCCAGACGGTTCCGGCTGTCCTCCTGCCGGGCGGTCAGGCGTTCCTGTTCCGCCTTTGCCGCTGCCAGATCCTTTTCCTGTTCCAGCCGCTGCAGATCCAGGGCTGCCTTGCGGCGCTCCTGATCCCGTCCGGCTTCATCTGCCTTTCGGCGCTCCTCCTGCAGGGCTTCAATCTTAGCGGAAACCTGATCCAGCTCTCCGGTCAGACCGGACAGCACCGTTTCCGCGCTGCGGTTCTCGCCGGTGAGCTGTTCCACACGGGCTGCCAGCGCCGCTTCCTCCGCCTTTTCCTTGGCGGCGGATTCCCCTGCCGAAGCAAGGATCTGTTCCAGGCGCTTCTTCTCCCCCTCGGCCCGGATGCGGTCGTCCGATACCTCCCGCAGACCGGCGTCAATGCTCCAGATCTGCGCTTCGATGCGGCTGATCTCCTCCCTGGCGGCGGTGAGGGTGCGTTCCTGTTCCGCAGCCTTCTGCTCCAGGGCAGCGGCTTCGGCTTCCAGCTGGTCGATCTCGCCCCGCCGCCCCAACAGACCGGCGCTCTTGGCAGTATAACCGCCGGTCATGGCGCCGCCGGTGTTGATGACCTGCCCGTCCAGGGTGACGATGCGGAATTTGTAACCGCACCGCTTGGCAATGGTGACGGCGCAGTCCAGATCCTCGGCGATGAGGATGCGCCCGAGCAGATGCTCCACAATGCCGGAGTAACGGCTCTCAGCAGTGACCAGCGACGAGGCAATGCCCACAGCGCCCTCCATGCCGGCAAACTCCCGGTCGTCCATGCGCCGTCCCCGCACTGCCGTCATGGGCAGGAAGGTGGCACGGCCCTTGCGTTCCCGGTCCAGCAGGCGGATGCACTGCTTGGCGGCGTTTTCGTCCTCCACGACGATGTTCTGCATACCGGCGCCCAGGGCGATCTCAATGGCGGTGGAGTACCGGGGGTCGGCAGCTGCCACCAGCTGGGACACCGATCCATGCACGCCCCGGAGCATTCCCCGGCTGCTCTGCTGCAGGATAAACTTTACGCTGTATGTATAGCCTTCCAGGCTCTTTTCCATTCCCTCGAGGATGCCCGCCCGCTGGCGCTTCTGGGCCGCTTCATTCTGTACAGCGGCAAGCTGATCCGCCAGCTGCTGCCAGCGTTCCTTCCGGCTCTGCAGGCGCATCTCCCAGCCCTTCCGGGCATTCTGGAACTCCTCCTGCCGGGCATCGGTGCCGGCGAGCAGTTCCTCGCACTCCGCCAGCTCCTGCCGGGTGCGCTCCAGTTCCCCGTCCCGGCTGCCGCTTGCCTGGCGGATCTCCTCCAGACGGCGGTGGGTCTCCTCCAGCAGCGACTGACTCGCCGCCCCGGAGAACCGGGCATCATCTATCAGTTCATCGATAAGAGGATGGTCCCCGCGTTCCTGGGCGGCTCCTTCGCCATCATCGCCGGTGTTTCCACCGTCGTTGGCGAAATGGGCATCCCCTACGCGCAGGGCGGCATTCTGGGCATGGCAGTCTTTTATCTGCTGTTTGCCCTGCTGCTCAAGATCCTGGGTAAGGACCGTGTAGCCCGCGTATTCCCGCCCATCATCGTTGGACCCATCATCATGGTACTGGGCCTTTCCCTCGCCAGCGTTGGCGTGCAGGAAGCCGAGGCCAACTGGCCCATCGCCATCATCACCTTCCTTATCGCGGTTGGTGTCAATAACTTCTCCAAGGGCCTTACCCGCGTTATGACCATCATCATCGCGCTGGTCGGCGGCTATCTCATCTCCATCCCCTTCGGCCTGGTGGATTTCACCGCCCTGAAAGAGGCCGCCTGGATCGGCGTTCCCTCCTTTACCCTGCCCCAGTTCAGCTGGAGAGCCATCGCCCTCATCGCCCCCTGCGCCATCGTTCCCTGTCTGGAGCACATCGGTGATGTTATGGCGGTCGGCACCGTCGTCGGCAAGGACTTTACCCACGAGCCCGGCCTGGACCGCTCGGTATTCGCCTGCGGCGTTTCCACCGTCCTCTCCGGCTGCCTCGGTGGTCCCTCCCTCACCATCCACTCCGAGAACACCGGCGTTCTGGCTGTTACCCACCTGTATTCTCCCACCATCGTCCGCTTCGGCGCCCTGTGGATGGCCCTGCTCGCCTTCTGCCCCAAGTTCAATGCCCTGTGCGGTTCCATTCCGCAGGCAGTTCTGGGCGGCGTAGGCATCCTGCTGTACGGCATGGTCACCTCCACCGGTATCCGTACCCTGGTTGACCACCATGTCGACTTCTCTCAGCCCCGCAACCTGTGCATCGCGGCTGCTATCCTCATCCTGGGTGTCGGCGGCGCTGCCATCAGCTTCGGCTCCATCACCCTCAGCGGCATGGCTTTCGCCGCCATCGCCGGCATCATCCTGCACTTCGTGCTGCCCGGCCGTGAGAAGATCTAAGCAGTTCTCTACTCATCCTCTTCTCTATACAGTAAGCGGCTCCGCCCGGTACCCTGGTACTGCGGCGGAGTCGACCTTTTTGCAGCCATCACGCTTTCTGCCACGCTGCCCCTCGTCCAGCCTGTGCCGGGGGAAAAACGCCCGCAGGGCCACAGCGCTTCGCGCTGTGTAG
>ERZ827104.867-NODE-867-length-29696-cov-3.525590_pt1 | contig 29696 bp, 22 predicted proteins | sample MGYA00519781_ERZ827104 | MGnify/ENA primary metagenome ERZ827104 (study PRJEB31778, sample SAMEA3449257) | human gut metagenome | biome: human gut; feature: human-associated habitat; material: faeces | place: United Kingdom | collected 2010/2012 ...
CCTCCCGTCACCCCCATAAACAGCCCAGCCCCCGCCCAGCCGGAACACGCCGGACCGAGCAGGGGGCTGTTTTATTGCGCAGGGAACCGCCGGAGAGGAGCCGGACTCCCCCGGAGAGTGCCGCCCGCCCCCGGCAGAGTCCCTCCCGTCACCCCCATAAACAGCCCAGCCCCCGCCCAGCCGGAACACGCCGGACGGAGCAGGGGGCTGTGGCGATTGGGTTATGCCGAGGGGGCGGAGGTTCCGGCTTCGGTGAGCCGGACCAGCACCCGCCGGGTCATATCCAGGTTGCAGGTAAAGAGGGTCATATCCCATTCCCCTGCGTCCAGGGCCGCGGGGTCATCAGCGTCGATCTCGGTGATCCCGGTGACCTGATAGCGGGTGACTGTGCCGTCCTCCCGGGTATAGGTCAGGAGAGCGCCTTCCTCCAGGCTGGCGATCCGTCCGAAGTGATTGCGGTAGTTGTGACCGGCAATCACCTTGCGGCTGCCGTCGCTCTCCTGGCGGTACAGGCAGATACTCAGCCGGAGGTTTTCCTCGCTGTAATCTGCCAGCACCGGGAGTTCCAGTCCCAGATCGGGAATGGACAGAATCCCATCAATGGCATAGCCGGCCAGGGGATCGGGGTTGAGGGGATCATCATCGGGCTGGGGATTTTCCCCGTCCAGACGCTGCTGGGCCAGAGCCAGCAGATGGGCGGAATTCTGTTCTGCCTGACGCTGCTCCCACAGGTTGCCGAGGGTAAGGCCCAGGGCAGCCAGCAGCAGACAGCTTCCCAGGATCACACAGATCCGTTTCCAGAGGGGATTATTCCGGCTGAGAGGGTTCATGGTCCTTCCTCCTTCGGAACAGGCCCAGGCTGAGCAGGATCACACCGCCGGCACTGAGAAGACCCACTGTACGCCAGTCCTGACCGGTATAGGGAAGTTCCGGATCAGGGGACGTAGTCGGATGGTCGTGCCTGGGATCGGGATCGGGGTCGGGATCGTGACCGCCGCCTCCACCGCCGCCCCGGTAGTTTTCAAAGGAGGCGGAGATGGTGCTGCCGGGCAGGACTGTGCCGGAAGCTCCGGTGGAAGATACCTGATAGCCGGTGTTGTCGCTCTCGGTGAACTGATAGGCGGCATTGCCGGGCAGTTCTCTGATGGTGATGCTCTCATTGTGACGCAGGGTGAAGGTTTCGCCGCTGCGGATCACACCGGTTTCCTGGGTGCCGTCCTGCCATGTGATGGTATAGGGATAGGCATCTGCCGGTGCGGTGGAGGGCAGACCGCTTGTCAGGGTAAAGGTGAAGGTAAAGGCCTTGGAGGTATCACCCCGGCTGCCGCTTACCTTCTTGGTGAGGGTCACAGCGCCGTCTGCCACATTGGTGAACTGGTAAACCGGTTCCTCACTGCTTTCGGGGGTGCCGGTGACAGCCTCTCCATAGTAAACCCGGTAGCCAAGCGGCATCGACTGGCTCTCCTCCCGGACGCTGTACCGGATCAGAGCGCCATGGGAATCGTATTTGGCAAGGCCGTCAAAGCTGCCCTTCCAGTCATTGGCTGCGGTGAGGGTCAGGGTCCGGGTGGGATCGGGACTGCCGTTGACGCACAGTTCCACAATGATCTCATCCGGGCGCAGGCCAAGGGCATTGTCGTTATCCTGCCAGAGCTTTTCCACCTGCAGGTTCACTGTGCCGGTGAGGGTGTTGGTGAGATTCATGCTGTTCTGGGTGACTGTGTACTGATCTCCGCCCGCCGGACCGGTGGTTTGGATCTCCTCCACACGGTAGGTATACGCTTCACCCTGGTCGTCTGCTTCGGGCAGGTGGGTGTAGGTGTAGGTCCAGGTATTGCCGCTCTTTACCCAGGTGGGCTGGAGCGGCTTGCCGTCCGCACCGTTGACAACCTCCTCAGCGCCGTTTCCGGCCTTGCGGTACAGGGCCAGGGTGATGCCATCGGGACGGGTGCCATAGGCATCGCTGTTGTCCTTCCAGCTCTTGGTGCCGGTGATGTCGCTGTATGCTACATTCACCAGCGATGTGCGGTAACTGGTTTCGTTGGGGGTGTCGTACCAGCTGTACAGCTGATATTCGATACCGTTTACTACAACGGAAGCGGAACCGTCTGCCTTAACATTGAGAGGAATACCATTGATGGCTGTTTCCACAGCGTAGTAGTACCAGCGCTGGCCCTGCTCATTGTAGAACGGCAGGTGGTCGATGGTCTTGCTCCACTTATTGGTGCTGTCCAGAGTAATGGAATTGCCGTAATAGTAACTGCTGTCCCGGTTGCCGATCTTGGTTTCATCCAATGTACGGCAGAGCTGGATGGTTACTGCCGGAGTAGGTGTTCCGGTCTTGGTTCCCCAGGTTTTGGTAACGGTCAGCGAGGTGCTCTTCACATTGGTGAAGGTCGCTTCTGGATTGTCCGCGGTGACCTCCTGCCAGGTGGGACTGCCGTCCACAGTCTGGTAGCCGTCGGGGACAGTCTCGGCGATGCGGTAGCGGGTATCATCGGTACCATCATCGCCCCGGTAGCTGCCGGGCATGACGACTGGAACATTGGTCCAGGTGACAGTCCACTTGCCGTCCTGCGGAGCAGTCTCATAGTAGGGACGACCGATGGGGTTCGGGCCAGCTGTGCCGTCCAGTTCCACCGTTGCCGGGGTCGGGAAGCTCTTCCAGGTCTCCTCGCCGCCCTCCTTTGCCAGGTACTGGAGTTCCAGGGGCAGGGAGTCGGCAGGGGTGCCGTGCCAGGTCTTCTTAGCGGTGAACTGCAGCAGGGAACCATAGGTGTTCTTTGCCACCAGCGTGCCGTTATCATCGGTATAGTTGGCGGTGTAGTTGTGGTGGAAGGTTCCGTTTTCGTCCGCAATGGCGGCTTCTGCTTTCGCCACGGTGATATCACGCAGCTGGCTGTACCACCAGGTGCTGTCCTCCACATTGGGCTGCAGCTCCCGGACACGGTAGGTGAACTCATTGCCCTCCAGGTCATGGGTGGGCAGGCCGCTCAGCGTGGCGTTGGCGGTGCTTACGTCCTGCTCATTGACGCCGTAGACATGCAGGATCACCGGATGCGGCTGGAAGGTGTCATCGGCGGCCTTTTCGTATGTGACGAGGGTCGACCAGGTGGTGTTGTCCGTACTGTACTGCACCAGCAGGCTCACTTCCCAGTTGTAGTCATCCCGTCCGGTGGTCGGGCGTGTGCCATAGGCGTTGTCCTGATCGCCGTCCCATTCCTTCCGTACGGTGATGCTGGTTGTGTTCAGCTGATTCTGGATAATAAAGGTGCTGTTCGACGGCAGGGAGAGAGTTTCCTGAACCGGCGAGAAGAGACCGTTTCTGGAAAATTCATACTTCCAGCTGTCCTTGCTGTCCTCGGTTACAGTGACGGTGATCGGACTGCCGCCGTCCCAGCTGATTCCGGTTTCCACAACACGGTAGCTCAGCTGGGTGGTGCCGCCCTGTCCATCGCTGATGAACCGGGGCAGATTGATGAGGGCGTGGTTCTTACCCCAGACGGTACCGTCATTGATCCGCCCGGTGAGCTTGGGTGTGAAGTCATAGCTGCCGAAGAGCTTGGTGTAATTCTCCGAATCGAGGGCATGCTGGAAGAAGGTATCCGCATTCTCCCACCGGGAGGCGGTGTCGTTCCACACCTGCAGCTGGAAGGTGACGGTGATTTCGGTGCCCAGGTAGTCCTCGGTGACGGCGGTGCCGTCCGAATTCAGCCACTGCTTCTGGTAGTAGACCTTCTGCGTGATGGAGTTGGTCATATCATCTGCATAGAGGACACCGTTTTCAGGATCGCCGATTGTCCAGGTGGCATCGCCGGGTGCGTTGTTGGTGTAGCCGTCCGGCTCTGCCTCTACGATTCCGTAGACCCAGGGCATGCCGTTGGGAGCGTACCGCTCCAGTTCGCCATCTGCCGCGCCGGTGATGGTGTAGTGCCATGTATTGCCGTCCTCCTGCACCTGGATCTCATACGCTGTATCGGGTACTTCAGTCAGTGGGATTTTGTTCTCCTGGCCTTCCTGCGCATGGGCCTGGCGCTGAACCGTGAGGGTCAGTTCATCGGGCCGTGTGCGGAAGGCGTTGCCGAAGTCATCCCAGACCTTGTCAAACTCGAGGGTGACCGTCTCACGGATGTCGTCCGGCTTGTTGTAGAAGGAGGCCGCCACTGCCACATCGTCAGCTGTGCCGCCCCGTCCCTCGTCCTTGTTGAGGGTGATGGCGTCTTCGGCTGCCAGAATGCCTTCCGCTGTATAGACGGTGTCGATCACATCGGTACTGTCCGCATTGCCTGCCACAGCGGTGATCTCATAGCCGCCCAGCCAGCCGTCAGTGACTTCCCGGATGCGGTATTCCCACCGGGAGCCGTTGGGGGCGTAGTAGTCCAGGTTCTTGAAGGTGAGTACATTTTCCAGGGGGGCAGTCTTGTCCTGGGCCGCTTTGGAGGCTTCCTGGACTTCGGCGGAGGTCCAGGTTACCGTCTGCACTTCCTCCTCCCAGTCGGAGGGAGAGCCGTTATTCCTGGTGTAGCGCCGGTCGAGGGCGAACTGCACCGCCGGATAGGCGATGGGGGTGCCGTTATCCAGCGGCAGCTCCAGGAACTTCTTCACCGACAGGGCGCCCTGGATGCTGCGGTAGCCGTTCTCCACCAGGTAGGTGTTGATGACCGGCTGGAGGTAGACCTCGCTGGAATCGGGGCCGTTCCGCAGGGTGATGGAGGTCTCCTTGAGGGTGTAGGTGTACCGGTCGCCGTTCTCATTGTACTTGGGCAGGGGCTGGGCGTTGTCATTTCCGGGGGCCGGCTCGATCTTCAGCGAGCCGTCGTCCGCCACGGTCACCACATTGGCGCCGGTATAGGCGATGCCGAAGTGGAAGGCGCCGTCCTCCACCGGGAGACCATCCCAGTTCTTGATGGTGAGTGTGGCGATGTTGGTGGAGGTTGTCGAGCCTGTGGTGGAATCGGTGATGGACTGCACCAGGGTGAAGTCCACCTGGGGCAGGTCAGCGGCCGGGTAATTGGCCGGCATGGTTTTCCACAGCTTCTGACCCAGGACAGTCACATTGGCGGAAGCGGTGTTGGTAAAGGTACCGTCCTCCAGCAGGGCATACTTGCCCGCGTCTGCCAGACCATCGGGGATCAGCACAGCGGTGTCAACGCCCTCGCCATTTTGCGGAATGCCGCTGTCCATGCCGGACTGTGTGCCGATCTTGGTGAGCGTCCCATCCAGCGTATAGGAGATGGCGGTATCCAGATAGTCGAAGTCAGCGGCGTTCACATGGGTATTCTCCACTGCGTAGTAGTAGATCTCATAGCCCAGGCTGTCGTACTTGGGCAGGCTGGAGAATACAGCATGCCAGTGGTAGATGGGGCTGAGCAGCTGATCGCCGTTCCATACATCGTCCTCGAGGTAGGTCCAGTGATAGTTGGCCTGATAGAGGGATACCTGTGTAGTGGGATTGCCCTGATTGTCCCGCACCTGGTAGATGTCCAGATAAATATCGGGGCGCAGGCCGTTTTCATAGTTATAGGTATCCTTCCACTGCTTGTGCCAGAGCACCGTCTTGCTGCCGGAGAGCCGGTTGGAAACGGTCATGGTCTGCTGGTCATTGGCACGGTGTTCGCCCACCAGGTACTTTTCATCGGAATAGCCGGTGGAATAGGACCGGATCAGCGCATAGGCATCGGGGAATTTCTGGGCGAGTTCGGTGCGGCTGAGTTCCTTGCCGCTGCCGTCCACCCAGACTTCCACGGCGGTGTAGTGGACTACCTGACCGCTGCGGTCGTATTTGGGCAGGTTGTGGAAGTAGTACTCCGTAGTGCTGTCCTTCAGGCTGACAATCTGCAGCGACGAAGCCGGCTTGCCGTACTGGTCGAGGATTTTCACCTGGTTATCGGGGTTGCCGACGGTGACAGTATCAGCCGCATTGAGGCCGTTCCGGGTGATCGCATAGTAATCCTCTCCCCCGACAAAGTCCAGACGGATCGCCAGATAGAGCTGGCTGGCGGGGTCGGAATTCGCCCAGGAATTCTCCCAGGTCTTTTCCAGCTCGGCGAGGAGTTCTTCCCGCACACTGCCTTTGCCGTCCAGCCACTGCTTGGTGACGGTGAGGTCGATGTTGCCCAGACGCCGGTTGGTGACGGTGAGAAACTCGGTGCCGGCGATGGTATCCCGGGAATAGGTGGCCTCATACCGGTGGTGCTCAGTTTTATACTGAATGGCGGTATAGGTGCCGTCGGGATCGTATTCCGCCGGAGCCTCGGGCTGGGTGTAGTTGGGGGAGGCGCCGCTGTCCAGATAGTAGGTGGTCAGCGGGACATCTTTGCCCCCAACCTGGGTTTCGAGGATATAGACCTCATCGGCTGTATAGCTGCCGATGCCGATATAGTCATACCAGACGCCGTCCCGCAGGGTAACCGAGGAGATTGCCTTGTTATCCTCCTTGGCATAGGCCTGGATGGTCACCGGCAGACGGTGGGTGGTATCACTGTCGTCGATCCACACCTTGCGCACCATGATGCGGTTGCCGGCGCCTCTGGGTACATTGATGACCCGGGTCTGGTAGCCGCCGTCCTCGGTGCGTTCGGTTTCATAGATGGGGAAGCGGGAAACCCCGTCGCCCTCTTCCAGCAGGTAGTATTCATACTGGCGACCGGAGCTGTCGAATTCGGGCAGGTTCCTGACCTCTCCCTTCCAGGGTTCGGTCTCCTGGACGGTGATGCCCAGATCGGCATTCACCACCGTGGGAGCCGGATCGGCAACGCCGTCCAGTGTGATTTCCACATAGGGATCGGGGTCAAGGGGTTCGCCGGGCAGTCCCTGGAAGATCTGCAGGGTGACAGTCTCCCCGGCAGGAGCCTGCATGGGCTGTCCCTGTTCGTCCTGCCAGTCCTTGGCTACCAGGTAGTCCAGGGAGTTGTCCAGGGTATTGGTGATGAGGGTGCTGCTGCCGTCCTGCTGTACCGAGGAGGACTGATAGTTCACCGAGTAGCCGTTCTGCTGGAGGGTGAAGGTGCCGTCGTCCTGGAGCAGGTTTTCATCGCTCTGGCCCTGGTAGACGCCGCATTCCACCCAGCGGTATTCCAGTTCCCGGCCCTGGATATCATACCGGGGCACCGACTGGCTGTGGGACTGGGTGAGCCTTTCCGGGATAAAGTTGTCCATGGTGGCGGTGATGCCGGTATCCTCCCAGGGCTCATAGGCATTCTTGGCCCTGGACTGGAGCATCAGCTCCACCCGCACGTCCTCCAGTTCCGACTGGAAGGAGGCGGCGTCCCAGGTCTTGGTGACCCGGGTGGTGATGTTGGCGTCAATGAGGTTGGAGAGGGTGCCGCCGTTGTAGAGGTAGGCGTTGCCCGCCGGGCGCTTGCCCTCGGTATCCTCCACAATGGAGCCGTTCACTTCAATCCGGTCCAGGAGGGTGTCGTCGTCCTGGACTTCACCGAAGACCTGCTTGTAGTGATTGGAATCGGCCCTGCTCTGGGTGACTTCCTTGACGCAGTAGATGTATTCATAGCCCTCGGGGTCATACTTGGGCAGGAGGCAGTCGTCCGCATGGTCGTCGCCGTCAAAGTCCACCCAGAAGATGATGTGCTGCCGGGCGATGCCGGCCTGATCCGGCTGGGGATTGGTGTCCACTTCCACCTCCACAAAGGTGCCGTCGGCGTTCCGGATGGGGGCGGCGGCGGCGAAATCAGCGCCCTTGCGGTACCGCCAGAGCTGGAAGGTGCCGTCGGGACGGGCGTCGATGGCCTCCTGGGTGCCGGCGTCCAGCCAGACCTTGTAGGCCTCGAACTCGGTATTGCCGGTGAGGGTCAGGTTCAGGGTGCCGCCCGAATAGAGGGCGTCCTCAATGGAGCCGAAGTTGGGTACATCGGAGTTGTCGTAGGAGATGGCCAGGTAGTCGTCCCCCATATTCTCCAGGGGGAGCTGCCCGGGGATATAGTCGCTGGCCTGGGGGTTCTGATCCACCTTATAGGTGATGAGCGAGCCGTCCAGGTTGTATTTCCACACGCCGGCCACGGTGAGGATCAGGTGGTCGGGGTTCTGGGGATCCACCGAGATTCCGACATAGCTCTCCATGGAGCGCAGGGTAGAAACCTGATCCTTGGATTCACTGCCTACGTTCCAGAAGGCGGTGAACCGGAAGCTGTCCAGGATCCGGTTGCGGAAGGCGGCCTTGGATTCATCGGTGGAGGGCATATCGCCGTCCCGGAGGACCACGTTGAAGGTGAGATCCCGCTCATAGACGTAGTACCAGCCGGGCTGGGTCACCGAGGCGATGGTGCCGTTGTCGATCTCCTCCTGGGTGACCGGGCGGAGATAATAGCCGTCATTTTCCTGGGGCGTGATCTGCCATTCCACCGTGTAGTAGGTGGCGTCGCCGTAGATGTCGGTAACCCGGATCTCCGAGGGCAGACCCTTGGAGTTCCCCTCAAAGATGTATTCCCAGCCGCCGGCGCCCAGGTCGTTGATGGTGGGCCGGGGCAGGGCATCCAGCCCCAGATCCCCCATATTCTCCTCGGTGAGCACCGTGAAGTCCCCGGAGGGAGTGCCGTCCTTCGGCGTGATGCGGAAGGCCAGCTGGGGCACGGCAAAGCTGCCGGTGCTGGGCCGGTTGTGCAGCTCATCGTTGTTGTCCACCCAGAAGATATTCTGGCGGTATTCCGCCTGCCATGCAGTGGGTTCGATGTCCTGCACGGTGGAGAGCCACAAAGAGGAACGGCTGGTCACTGTGGAGCCGCCGCTGGTGAGGGTGAGGGTGAGCTCCACCTCGCCGCCGGCCTCCTTCTGGGTGTCCGCGGGAGCCGCCAGCAGCAGATTGACTGCCGGACGCAGGGTACGAAGCGCCGTTCCGGGTACTGTCAGGGTCAGATCCAGACTGTCCAGATCACTGCCGGAGCGTTCCAGAGTGAGGGTGAGTTCCCGTTCGCTCACACTGGTGCCGCCGATGGTGACCGAGCTGTCCAGACCGTCCAGCCGGAGGGCTTCGGTGCCGCCCAGGCTGAGGACACTCCCCTGCCATTCCGGCTCCCCTTCGATAAAGGCAAAGGGAGCGGGCAGAGTCAGACAGAGTTCCAGGGTCTGGCTTTCCACCGCCCGGGCCGCAGGGGAACCGGGTTCCAGATGGACGGTAAAGACCAGATCGGACGGCTCTTCCGCCGACCATTCCAGATCCTCACCGCTCTCTACCGCGGCGTCCCAGTCTGTGGCTTCGGCGGGCAGTGTTCCGGCGTCTGTACCGGAGCCTTCGCCGGAGCCGGAGCCTTCGCCGGTGCCGGAGCCTTCGCCAGTTTCGGTACCCTCGTTGGAGTCAGAGCCCTCGCCGGAATTTGTACCGGGGGGGGTATTTACATCCGCGCTGATGAGGTTCGCCGCGGAATGGGTGGTCGGGGTTTGGAGTGCGTCCGCCTGGGACAGCAGACTGGCGCCCGGATCACCGACAGCCAGAACCAGGGCCAGGATCAATGCCAGGGCACGGCGCTGCCAGGTTCGCTGTTTCATGTTGAGGTCACACCTTTCATGGACAGCCGGAGGGACTGCGACACCCCGGCTGCAAGAATCACTGGAAGTTTCCCGGAAAAGTACAGGGTATAGGAAAATCCCCCCCGAAACGGAGGGATTTTTGAGCTGATTCACAATATTCTTGTGTGTATATTCCGAGAAGTTAGCAAGAAAATAATAATTATATTTTTTAATTAAATGATACTATGTTTGCAGTAAATCATCAATAAATTTTATGCAAAATAACAAATATATGATGAAAGTGTGACCAAAATATAAAGTATTTTTATGAATTTCAGGTAAAATCTGGGTTAAAAATAAAAGGCGGGAAACGAACTTCTGTTTCCGGGGGCAGAACCGGCGGAGGAACCGGGCGGGTCAGCCGGGCGGAGAGGGACCGATCCGGGGGCAGCGGCATAGGATAATCCGAAAGGAGGGTGTGACCCCTATGCCGAAACGTTCCCGGCGCTCCCGGCGCAGGGTGACGCTGTTTTCCCGGTTCCGGCGGGAACTGCGGACCCTGTCGCTGGCGGACCGCTGTCTGTTTTTCATGTTCCTGGTGCTGCTGGTGCAGTCTGCGGCGGTGATGTTCTCCCCGCCTCCCGAAGCCGGCGGGGAGATCGACATCATTGTGCGCACCTCATCGGCGTCCATCTTCGGGTATCTGCTCAGCGGGGGGCTGTCCGGCTCAGCTGCCAGTGAATCAGCCCTTGTAATCGGGAGCCCTGCCGATGGAGGCAATGATCTCCTTGACAGCTTCGATCATATTGTCGATGTCCTGCCTGTTGTTGACCCAGGAGCAGGAGATCCGGAAGCCGCCCACATGGTCGGTGAAGCGCTGGGCGATGAAGATCTGACGGCTGTGCAGTTCCCGCAGAATGGCACGGTCCTGTTCTACGTCCTGATAGAGCCGGGTGATGATGATACCGCCCCGACGGCCCGGGTCACGATGGGTGATGACAGTACCGCCGATCTCTTCCCAGCGGTCCATGCAGTACTCACCGATCTCCCAGACACGCTGCTGGATATTCTCGATGCCGATCTCGTTGACCAGACCCAGGGATTCACCCAGGGCAATGGCGCCGGCATAGTTGCTGGTGCCGCCGATCTCATACTTGCGGGCGGTGTTGGGGAAGGTCCAGTCATAGACAGCCTGGGCGTCCACCTTTTCCCAGTAAGCACCCCAGCCGCCTTCGGGCACGGTGGTGTTCAGATAGCCGGCATAGCTCTGCTTGATCTTATCCAGGCTGTTCTTGTTCACATACAGCACACCGGTGCCATAGGGGGAGTTGAGCCACTTGTGTCCGCCGGCGGTGAGCAGGTCCACATGGAAGGTCTTGGTGTCCAGCTCGGTGACACCCAGCTGCTGCACAGCATCCACCACAAAGAAGATGCCCTTTTCCTTACACCAGTCACCGATGGCCTTGAGGTCGCTGGCCCAGCCGTTGCACCATTCCAGGGTGGACATCACCAGAATGCGGGTGTGTTCATCTGCCAGCTTGGCAAAGTCCTCCACACGGAAGCGGTTGTCCGGAGTCTTGCAGACCCGGATATCGATCTTCTTTTCGCCGCGCATCACGCACCAGGGCAGAGCCACCTGGATAAATTCCAGATTGGTGGTGATGATGTTGTCGCCGGGCTGGAGTTCAATGCCCTGAGCGGCAATATTGAGGCCATGGGAGGTGCTCTCCACCAGGGCGATCTCCTCGGGATCGGCGTTGAGCAGCTTCTGAGCCTCTTCATAAGCCTTGTGGCGCAGGGCGTCCATGGCGATGTGATGGGCACTGGAATTGGCTTCGTCCTGACGGGCGGTCATATCAGCGAAATCCTTGACAGCCTTTACAGCCCGCTGGGGAGCAAAGCTTACACAGGCTACATCCAGGAATGTCATGGTATTGAGGATCGGAAATTCCTCCTGACGGATCTTTTCCCAATCGATCTGTTTCATAATAAAACTCCTCCTTTGAAATCACTTGGGATCTCGTTTTTCTGTGATTTCATTGTCCCACAGACTTTGGAGGAGTTCTGTAAGGCACTTAACATCCGCGTGAAAATTTTGTGCAGAGAGCCAGGGACAGGCTGGAACCAGTCCGGAGCAAAGAGCAGTAGCAAATGTCACAGCCCATGGGGTCAGACCGCGGATATACTGGAGAAAAAGAACGAAAAAAGGGGGAACTGGCAATGCCCATCGTGATACCATCCCGGGACTGGGGAGATCTGGAATCCCCCTGGATTTCCACCGATCTCTCCACCTGGGAGACCCCGCTGCGGCACGGACGGCTCCGGGAATATCAGCCCCGGGAGCAGGTATTCCGGCAGGGGGAGGATTTTTCTTCGGTGTATATTGTGGAGTCAGGCCGGGTACGGGTGAGTGTCTGTCATGCGGATGGACAGGAGAAGACCCTGTATGTGGCGGACACCGGTGCCATGATCGGGGAGAGCGACTGTATCCTGGGACAGCCATACAGCAGTACCGCCACGGTAGTGCTGCCCAGCCGGGTCCGGGCGGTGCCGTCGGCACTGGTGCAGGAGCTGTTCCATGCCGACCCGGTGTTTGCGGACTGGCTGCTTCAGTAACAGGTGCGTCTGCTGCTGGGGCAGAACATGACCCTGTCCTTTGACCGGGCCAGGCAGCGGGTGGCAAAGACTCTGCTCTATCTGTGCGGACAGTACGGGCGGCAGAAGGAGGACGGCATCTGGCTGACCAACCGGTTCACCTGCAGCGATGTGGCGGGGATCACCAATGTGAGCCGTGTGAGCGTGAACCTGATCTTCCGGGAGTGGGAGGAAGCGGGAATCCTCACCCGGGCGCACGGACGCTGCTGCATCCGGGACCCGGAGGAGCTGCGGCGCCTGGCAGAGCCGGACTGAGGGCCCGCCTTCCCCCAGCCCCGCAGACCAGTGTCATGCAAGGAACCGCCGGCAGGCTTTCCCCCGAAACGGGAGAGCCCGCCGGTGGTTTTTCTGCCGCTTCTGCAGGAGAGACCCGACCGATCCGGAAAAAATCCGGCGGAATCCGGTTTTTAAGGGAGAAAAATGCAGTTTTGCTTGCGTAAAGCTGCAAGACCCGGTATCATATAGATAACAGGATTTCCATTTCCCGGGAAAGAACCGGATCAAAGGAGGCGTTTGTGAATGGAAGCGGTAAAAAATCTCAATGGTGAGATGTGGATTTTTGCGTTCCTGCTCATCGCCATTGTGGTGATCCAGGCGTGCTGGTTCCTGCGCCTGGCGCTGAGGTACAACAAGAAGCATAACTACTTCACCAAGGAAGAAGTGGGCCATCTGCTCAAGATGGGTTCGGTTTCGGTACTGGGCCCGGCCTTCAGTGTGGTAGTTGTGGCAATTTCCCTCATTGCCATGGTGGGCAGCGGTCTTACCTTCATGCGGGTGGGCGTCATCGGCGCTGCCGGTTATGAGATGATGATCGCCACCACCGCGGCAGAGACCATCGGCGTCCAGTTCAATACACCCGAATTCAATGAGTCAGTCCTGGTGCTGTGCGGATTCGGTATGGCCTTTGCGTCCATTCCCTATTTCATCTCCACCCCCATTGAACTGATGATCATGGATAAGGCTGCTGCCAAGGCCGGCGGCAAGGCAAAGGACAAACCCTCCTTTATCCCCTATCTGGGCAAGGCAGCCATGATGGGTCTGATGGGTTCCTTTGCGGTATCCTATCTGGCTTCGCCCATCAACTGGGTGGCCTTCCTCACGGCTGCCGCTGTGGTAATCCTCATTATCAAGCGGGTGGCAAAAACCGGGAAGAAAGGCCTCATGGACTGGTGTATTACCATTGCCATGCTCTGCGGCATGACAGTGGCCCAGATCGTTTCAATGCTCATCGCATAAGGAGGGAAGCAGTATGGAAAATATGGAAAACAAGACGCAGACCACAGAACTCTCTCCCCGGGAGGAATACCATCAGGAATTTCTGCCCCAGGTCCATAAGATCGGCGCCACCACCATGGCAATCGCGCTGATCCTCTCGCTGCTGCCCACCGTTTACTTTGTCTTTATCAAGGGGATCGAAGTGCCGCTTTCCACCTTTATCAGCGTGGTGATCGCCATCTTCACCTTTGCCATCGGCATGTGGCTGTCTGAACCCGCTGCCTTCTGGCCCGTGCTGGGTTCTGCCGGTACCTACTTTGCCTTCCTCGCCGGCAATGCCTCGAGCATGCGTCTGCCGGTGGCACTCACCGCCCGCAGCTCCATCGAGGGCGGCGATGACCTGGAAAATCCCCGTACTCATGTGGCAATGATCATTGCGCTGTTTGCCTCGGTAGTAGTCAACCTGGCAATTCTGCTCTCCATTGTCCTCATCGGCGACGGACTCATCTCCATTCTGCCGGCAAGCGTCCTGGCAGCGTTCAATTTCGTCATGCCCTGTCTGCTGGCAAACAATATCCTCATGCAGTCCAAGGGCCCGGACGGCACTATCATCAAGGGGTTCCTCAAGGTGCTGCCCTATCTGCTCACCGGTGTGGCGGCCCAGCTGCTGGTGAAGAATGTCTTTACCTTCCTTTCCAATTATGGCATTCTGCTGGCAGTGGTGCTGTCGGTGCTGGTGGCCTATGGCTTCTACCGGCGGGATCTGGCTGCCCATGAAAAGCAGAACAGCTAAGCCTTGTTTCTCAGCCTTCCCTGCCGCTGCTGTCATGCGGCGGTGAGAACAAATATAGAATCAGTCATGCAAAGGAGAGATCAAACCATGCTCAATCAGGCAAGAATAGACGGACTGCTGAAGTATATGGATCAGATCAGTCTGAGCCAGATGCTGATCCGCAATCCGGTGCTGGTACGGTACTTTGTGGGGATTACACCCCGGGGTGCGGACCGTGCCACCATTCTGTATGTATCGAAGAAGAACGGCGTCAAGCTGATCCTCAATGAGCTGACCAACTATCCCAAGGAACTGGGAGTGGATCAGGAATTCCATGGGGATCAGGACAATGTGGCGGAAGTGATCTCCCGGTACACCATTCACGATGAACCCCTGGGCTTTGACGGGGAATATCCTGCCAAGTGGCTGCTGTCCCTCCGGGAATTCGGGGCAGCCAGTGACTATGTGCTGGGTGACCGGGCGCTCAATCTGCAGCGGGCGCACAAGGACGCTGAGGAGATGGAACTGCTCCGGGAAGCCAGCCGCATGAATGACCGGGTAATGGCCCGGGTGCGGGGCGTATTCCATGACGGCATCACCGAAAAGGAAGCCGCCGGCATCATCTCCAGGATGTTTGTGGAGGAAGGCGCTGATATGCCCGGCTGGGTGATCGTAGCCTTTGGCCCCAATGCCGCCAATGTGCATCATATCCCCGGCGATGCCCGCCTCAAGGAAGGGGACGCCATTCTCATTGATATGGGATCGCCCCGGAAGGGCTATCATTCGGATATGACCCGTACCTTCTTCTGGAAGAGTGTCGGCGAAAAGCAGCGGGCTGTCTATGAGCTGGTGAAGAATGCCAACATCGCCGCTGAAAAGGCCATCCGTCCGGGTATGAAGTGCAGCGATGTGGATAAGGTTGCCCGGGATCTCATCACCGAGGGCGGCTATGGCCCGTACTTCACCCATCGTCTGGGCCACTACATCGGCGTGGATCTCCACGATCCCGGCGACATTGCCTGGTACAATCCCGATCCGGTGGAGCCCACCATGGCCTTCTCCTGTGAGCCGGGTGTCTACCTGCCGGGCGAGTTCGGCGTGCGGGTGGAGGATCTGGTCATCGTCACCGAGGACGGCTGCGAGATCCTCAACAGCGACAACAAGGAGCTGGAGATCCTCGGCCTGTAAACCAAATAAAAAAGCCGCCCCTGGAGTGCTCACCCACAGGTACAAAAAGTGAAGCATGGGCAGCCGGAACGGCAACAAAGAGGCTCGGAGAGTTTCTCCGGACCTCTTTGTTGTCGTTTTAGGGTAATGACAACCCCCGGCTCTGCCAGGAAGAGTAAAAAAGCTTTAGTTTCAAGTATCGAACAAAGCGAGAAAAGGATAATAACAATCTTCTTGCATGGTAATGGCTGATTTAGGGTGTCGAATACCCGTTTGCGGGTTGTGGGGCAAGTGATGCAAGTGGTAGATTTTTCAGCGTCTCTTTAGAAGCCTGCCGGTATGATGCCCTTCTAAAGACTATTCAACGATTGCGATAGAATCATACTTCACGCTTGGCCGCCTCCTCTCTTTGGAGCTATCTGGTACAGATGGCCCCGGATGATCTCGTAGCCGTTGGTAAAGGCCAGCAGGAAAGCCGCCAGATACTTCCGATGCCGTTCAAGGGTCTTGCGCTCCACTACGGTTCCTTCCACCAGCTCATTCTTCGGCAGCTTGCCCGTGTTTTCCACCCGCTGCATCAGTTCCGGTCGGATTTGGGCGAAATCCAGCGCCCGGCGGCAAGCGACCCGTACCTCAAACTTCTCGGCATGATCCACCGTGTCGGGGATGATATTCAGTAGTTCATCCTCATGACCGTTTTCCGGGATGGTGTGGACGAATTTCATGGCTTCTGAGCAGATAACGCCCAGATACTACAGAATGAAGTTGTCTGCGGCTTCTGGCCTATTTGAGCCGCTTGGACCTGGAAGGCGGTAGATACTCTGTCCGCATCATTCCCCTCCATCATTTCCTTCGGGGTCCAGCCCAATTGTGATTTTAAAGATTCTGTGGTAGGATAAGGGTATCATGGCGCGAAGAAAAGGAGTGCGGCAATATGAAACGGATTTTTCTTCTGGCTTGGCGGCAGGAGTCTTGCTGGCCTGCCTGATTGGATGCAGCACCCAGCAGAGCACTGTCCCCAGCGGCCCGGAAGTCCCAGATAGTTCCGCCCTGGAGATCCCGTCGGGACAAGGGCCGGCCCTATCCTCTTCAAATGGAGGGGGCGCCTCTGGTGAGATCAGCCGAGAGGGTGCCCTGGCCATCGCCTTGGATAACGCAGGCGTCCTGGAGGGAGACGCCTACAACATCAAGAACGAGACGGACAGGGATCACGGCATCCCCATCTACGACATTGAGTTTGAGACGGAGTATGGCGACTACGATTTTGAGATCGCCATCGACGGCGGCCGCATTGTGGGGGCGGACTATGAGGTGGACGAGGAGTGGCTGAACACCCTGAGCGGCAGCCCGGTGAGTATGGAGGAGGCCACCGAAATTGTGGCGGGCAAGGTCCCCGGTTCCAGTGCCGCAGATGTAACCATCTGGGAGGAATCCGGCGATGGCCGTGGCCGGTACGAGGGGGAGCTGTTCTTTGACGGCATGAAGTTTGAGTTTGAGATCGATCCGCAGACAGGGCGGATCTTCGATTGGAACGCTGATCTGCGGGACTGATCGGCACAGAAAAGCAGCGAGGAGAAGGCACATCTGCTTACTCCCTGCTGCTTTATTTTTCTGCTTGCTTTAATTTCGGTATTTTTATGAACATCAGCGGAACTATACCTACAACTGTACCAACGGGTTGACCTGCGCCAGCGCCCGTATGAGGGGCAGCCCCCTGTGCGTCCAGCTGACCATGCTCCCCGACGAGTGCCAGCGGTCCCCCTGGCCCTGGATGCGGCGGTGTCTTTTCAAAATGTATCCCTCTCTTACCGCTCGGTAAAAGGGGACCCGCACATCGTGTTCCAGGATTTGGATCTGAACATCCGCAAGGGAGAGAAGGTGGCCCTGATTGGCTCCAACGGGGCGGGCAAATCCACCCTGATGAAGCTGATGGTGGGCCTGCTGAAACCGAATGCCGGCACCGTTTCCCTCTTTGGAGAGGCCATCGGGGACAAAAAGGCGGAGGCCCTGTCCCGGCAGATTTCCCTAGTATATCAAAACCCGGAGGAGATGTTCATCAAGGACTCCATCCGCGGGGACATCGCCTATGCCATGGAGGTGCGGAACATCCCGGAGTGGGAGAGGCGCACCGCGGAGCTGCTGGAGCGGTTTCGGCTGACGGAGCTCCAGGACCGGGACGGCCGCCTTATGTCCGGCGGGCAGATGCGCCGGGCCAGCCTGGCCATCGGCATCGCCCTGAACCCCGGCATCTTGCTGTTAGATGAGCCCACCGCCAACCTGGATATCGCTACCCGGCGGGAGATCCTGACGGTGCTGGAGGAGATGAAGGACATCATTCAAACTGCCGTCATCGCCACACACGACATGCAGCTGGTGTGCCAATGGGCGGACCGGATCGTGGTCCTGTGCGGCGGGAAGGTGGTGGCAGACGGTCCCAGGGACCAGGTGTTCTCCGACCGGGAGGTCGCCCGGCTGGTGGGCATCCGCCCCCCGGAGATCTTCACCATGGCGCAGGCCTTGGATGAACAGGCCCTGTGCTACACCGTCCAGGAGTTTCTGGACCGTTTTCGGGAGGGAAAAAGATGGAAAAGCTGACGAAAAAATTGTCCGAGAGCATCCTGGACAAGTTCTCCATGGACTTTCTCCGCAACCAGGTGCTGAAAAATGCCTACGGCAATGACGATACCGTCATCGCCGCCCTGGATCCCCGTGTCCTGCTGGCCTGGTATCTGTTTTTCGGCCTGGTCCCCTGGTTTGTAAACGACATCCCCTTCCTGTTGGGCTGCTTCCTGCTGGTGATGGCTACCACCATTCTGGCCCGGGTGGCGGGACTGGTGCTGTTTCTCTTCGCCCTGGGGGTGTTTTCCCAGACTGGATACCTGTTCCTGGTGACCCTGCTCTTTGGTGGCGACGCCTCCGCTGTGGCGCCCCTGCTGATTCTCACCCTGAAGGTGGTCACCATCTCCCTGGCTTCGGTGACGGTGTTCTCCGGCCTGGATCCGGATAGGCTGTCCAATGGCCTGATGTGGTATGGCTGCCCGGAACGGCTGAGCTTTTCCATCTCCTATGCCTACCGGATGCTGCCCATGCTCATGGAGGAGTTCCAGAATGTGCTGCTCAGTTACCGGCTCCGGGGAAATCCCCCCGCCCATGAAACGGTTGGGGGCAAGGTTCGGTATCTCATCTACCAGGTAAAGATCATCATGCAGTCGTTCTACCCTCTGATGCTCAACACTGCCAAGCGGTCCCGTACTACGGTGGAGGCCTTGGAACTGCGGGGCTACCGCTATGCGGCGGTGAACAAGTCGGTAAAGAAAATCAAGCTGGCCTCCCTGAAGGTCACCTATAACGACGGACTGTTTTTGGCCATCTCCTTCCTGGTGGTGGCGGTGGCGGTCCTGTGTTCCACCCTGTTGTAATGGAGAAAGAAGGTTATTCTCTTGCGCCTGGATTTTCACACCCACGGGAAGCTGGCCAAAAAGCTTCCTTTTTCCACTGCCTACACCGACTGGCTCTTCGGTGAGGCCAGAGCTGCCGGGTTGGACGCCCTATGTCTGACGGAGCATTTCAACACCCTGCAATTTGCCGAGCTGTACGGCTACCTCGCCTCGGTCAGCCGGAGGGTTGGGGACACATTGGAGCTGGGAAATGGACTGAGGGTCTTTCCTGGTATGGAAACCGATGTGGCTGAAGGCGGCCACATCCTGACCATCGGCCCTCTGGAGGCCATCCTGGAGCTGAACCGCCGGTTGGAACCAAATAAGGAAAAAAGCTCTTTTCTTCCCTTCGCCCGGCTGATGGATCTGTTTGACGAGTACCCGGTGGTGGTGGGCTGTGGCCACCCCTTCCGCTCCCCTGGCCACGTACCGGAACTGCCGGAGGAGCAGTTAGTCCGTCTGAAGTTTCTGGATCTGAACGGCAAGGACCTGGCTCTGGACCGGGAGCGCACCGAGCGGCTCACCTACGCTCTGGGGAAAAAACTGGACATTCCCGTGGTATCTGGCAGCGATACCCACCAGGCGGTGCAGTACGGATGCGTCACCACCGTGTTTGAGCGGGACTGTGACGCCATTTCGGCCCTCTATGAGGAGATGCGGGCCGGCCGCTATGCCATCGATCTGGCGGAAACCGCCTCCTTCCAGGTGCGCACCGCCTGCCTGCTGAAGCGGTCCCTGAAGGAGATCCACGCCCTGGGGGGAGATTATGTCTCCATCCTGACCCAGAGGGCCGCCGTATGAACAGCTGGACCGGAGTGGCGGCGGAACAGGTCATTCAGGCGGTGCGGGAGGCGGGAGCCTGCCTGACTGACCCCGCCGCAGTCCACAGCATCCGGGCCAAGGGCGAAACAGACTATGTCACCAATGTGGATCTGGCGGTGCAGGAGCTTTTGCGGGAGCGCCTTGCAGTGCTGACTCCGGATATTCAGTTCATGGGGGAGGAGCAGGATAACAGCCGCTTGGACTGGCACCGCCCCTGCTGGATTTTGGACCCGGTGGACGGCACCACCAACCTGATCCACAGCTTCCGGCACAGCGCAATCTCCCTGGCTCTGTCGGAGGCTGGACAAATCATCTTTGGCGTGGTATATAATCCTTACAGCGGCGAGTGCTTCACTGCCCGGCGGGGGCAGGGCGCCTTCTGCAATGGCAGCCTCATCCGTGTAAGCAGTGCGGATCGGCTGAAAGACAGCCTCCTCTCTGTGGGGACAGTCCCGGGCCGACGGGAACTGGCGGACACCGCTTTCCGGCAGATGCGCGCCCTGTACGATGCCTGCCAGGATGTCCGCCGCACCGGCTGCGCCAGCCTGGATCTGTGCTGGGTGGCCTGCGGCCGTCTGGATGGTTATGTGGAGCTCTCGCTCCAGCCCTGGGACTACGCTGCCGGGCGCCTGCTGGTAGAAGAGGCCGGAGGGCGGGTTACAGCCCCGGATGGCAGCCCGCTTTCCCTGTGTCAGGGCGGCCCCCTGCTGGCCTCCAACGACAAACTGCACGCTGTTCTACAATCTCTCTTGAAGTGAGGACACCTTATATGGACCTGCGCCTTTCCACCCCGGCCGGGGAGCTGACCCGGGCGGAGCAGAAGATTCTGGACTATATCAACACCAACACCGATACCTTCCTGTTCTCCTCCATCGGGCAGCTGGCCCATCGTCTGGAGCTGTCCGACGCCACGGTTTCCCGGTTTGCCAGGCATGTGGGCTGCCGGGATTTTAAGGCCCTGAAAGCTCTGGTGATGGAGCAGGCCTCTGGCCCCGCAGTCAAAATGGCAGGGACCTTGCAGCAGGAAGAGCGCTTTTCCCCCCAGAACTGGCTGGCGCGCCAACAGGAGTATCTGGAAAAGACAGCGCAGCTCCTCTCTACCCAGGAATTTGAGGCAGCGGTCAACGCAATCTGCTCCGCCCGGACGGTGTTTCTCCACGGGAAGAACGCATCATCCGCCCTGGCGCAGCTTCTCCACTTCCGTCTGCGCCGGGTGGGCGTGCGGGTATCGCTGCTGCCTTCCGGGGGCGCGGAGCTGCTGGAGGGGCTGATTCAGGCTGGGCCGGAGGATCTGGTGGTTCTGTTCAGCTTCTCCAAGCTCTCCCGGGAGGGCCGCATCCTCTTGGATCACAGCCGGTTTGCCGGCTACCGAACGCTGGCCTTTGTAGGCCGCACCTGCCTGCCCGCGGAAGAACGGGCGGACATCAGCCTGTTTGCCTACCGGGGCACGGAAAAAGAGTACCATTCCATGGCGGCCCCTGCCGCTCTGCTGGATGCCCTGGCAGTTGCTGTGGCAGAACGGTTGGGAACCGAAGGTACTGAACGCCTTCAGTCGCTGCATCAGATGAAAAAGGATTATTTCCCGGACGGATGAAAGCACCCCCATGCGCGCATACATAGGAGTGCTTTTGTTTGTGGGAATACTGTGCGGCTTTTTCCGTATCGATCCGGGAAGTGGCATTGTTTCTGACGGCCAGGGATTGCAACGGTCTGCAATATGCCGCTGTAAAACCCACTTTTATGTTACATATAACATGGAGTTTACTTTACTGTGATAGAGTTCTTTACAGGATATATGGTAACATCATCATGGATCATTGCCAAAATGGGGTTGGTGTACCCTCTGTCGATGATTCGCTCTGACAACAAACCGGAAGAAGGGCCTATCTATGAATATCATAAAGCGTTTCGCCGCTTTGCTGCTTATGTTTTCTTTCATGATAACCATATGCAGCGGCTGCAATGAGGGAAACACAGACGAAGGAGAAGCCGACACGGTTTTGGGCGGCGGCAGCTCGGTGCTGCGGATTGTTTCCGGCTCGGAAAATTCCGAACTGGAGCCGATTTTGGAAGATTTTGCAGAGCGGGAGAATATTCGCATCGAGATGACCTACCAGGGTTCGCTGGATATTATGCGTCTGCTGGGAGAAGAGGAAATCCCCTATGACGCCGTCTGGCCGGCCAGCAGCCTGTGGCTGTCGGTGGGGGATACCGGCCACCGGATCAAGCACGCGGAGTCGATCTCCATCACGCCGGTGGTGTTCGGCATCCGCAAAAGCCTGGCGGAGGAGCTGGGCTTTACAGGGGGCGAGGTGTCGGTCAACGACCTGCTTCAGGCTATCCAGAGCGGGAAGCTCCGCTTCTGCATGACCAGCGCTACCCAGTCCAACTCCGGCGCCAGCGCATACATCGGCTTTCTCTACGCCCTTCTGGGCAACCCGGAGGTTATCACCGAGGAGGATCTGCAGAGCGAAAGCCTGAAAACACAGATGCAGGAACTGCTCTCCGGTGTGGATCGCTCCTCCGGCAGCTCCGACTGGCTCAAGGAGATGTTCCTGGAGGGCGATTACGACGCCATGGTGAACTACGAGTGCCTGATGATCCAGGCCAACCGGGAACTGGAAGCACGTGGGGAAGAGCCGCTGTATGTGGTGTACCCCTACGACGGGCTTTCCATCGCGGATTCCCCATTGGGGTATGTGGATCAGGGCGACGACAGGCAGGAGGAGCTGTTTTTGAAGCTGCAGGAATACCTGCTGTCGGAAGAGACCCAGAATGAGATCCAGCGTACCGGCCGCCGTTCGGGATATACCGGCATTTCTGAGGAAAACAGGGATGTGTTTCGGTCCGATTGGGGCCTGCAGCCCGACCGGGTGCTGTCGCCCATGAAAATGCCGGCGGCGGATGTACTGTTTGAATGCCTGAACCTGTACCAGACCGATTTCCGCAAGCCCTCCCTCACCGTGTACTGCCTGGACTACTCCGGCAGTATGAGCGGGGCGGGCAACGAACAGCTGGTGCAGGCCATGGAACAGCTGTTGATTCAGGAAAATGCCCGAAAAAATTTCCTCCAGGCATCGGAAAACGAAGTGAACATCCTGATCCCGTTTAACGATGGCGTTATCCATACTTATACGGCGCATGGCAACGGCAGCGAACTGGAAGCGCTCTATAATGAAGTGAAAAATCAGGATGTGGGCGGCGGTACCGATATGTACGCGGCTGCTGTGCGGGGGATCGAGCTGCTGAAGGAATACGATCTCTCCCAATACACCCCCGCCATCATCCTGCTCACCGACGGGCAGTCCGGCGGTTCCTTCCCTGATTTTGAGTCTGCCTATGGGGAGCTTGGGACCGAGGTCCCGGTCTTCTCCATCATGTTCGGGGATGCGGATGAAACCCAGCTGGAGGAGCTGGCGCGGTATACCAACGCCCGGGTATTCGACGGCCGGGAAAACCTGACGGAGGCGTTCCGCAGCGTAAAGGGGTATAACTGATGAAAGAGACTTCGCGAATGCTCGTTTCCTCCTTTGCCGCTGCAATCGTCTTCCTGCTGCTGTTCCTGTTTTTCCATTGGAATCTGATTGTCTGCATCCTGCTGTGTGTCGGCATCTATTTCGGACTGTTTTTCCTGCTCAAGCCCAGCCGGAGGATCGCAGGCATCGATGTGGAATCGTTGCCCGGCGGCGAGGAAATCCAGAAGCTTTTGGATGACGCCCAGGCGGATCTCGGGGATATCGACCAGGCGGTAAAGGCCATTGCGGATCCTGCCGTGCAGCAGGATGCACAAGCTTTGTACGCCACCGGTACAGGAATCCTTGCCTATCTTAATGAGAACCCGGACAAAATCAAGCTGGCGCGCCGTTTCTTTACCTATTATCTGGATACGGCCGCCAAGCTTTTGGCACGTTATGTGGATTTCCAAAATACGGGGCTCCATTCTGAAGAAGTCACGGAAATTCTCTGCAAAACCGCCGAGTCCCTGCCGGTGCTGAACAAAGCCTTTGAAAAGCAGTTTACCCATCTGATGCAGGGCGAGCTGCTGGATGTGGAGGCGGATATCGAGCTTTTGAAGAGCACCTTGAAAATGGAGGGCGGGCAATGAAGACAAAACTCATTGGGCTGGGCATTTTGGCGGCGGTGATCATAGCAGCCGTTGCCTATGTGTTCATCAGCAATCACCAGACCATCACCGAGATCAACGGCTATGTGGGCGGCGAAAAGATTGGTTTGCTGGAGGATGAGGAAGTACAGAAGATCCTGAAGGACAGGTACAAGCTTTCCATCGACTATGCGAGAGCCGGCTCCATCGATATGATTACCGCCGATGCCACCGGACGGGATTTCCTCTTCCCTTCCAACCAGACGGCCCTGGAGCTGTACAGGCAGATCAACGGCGACCCGGTGAAAAGCGAAATCATCCTCAACACACCCATCGTCCTGTATACCCGCAGCGCCGTAGCGCAGGCGATGGCCGACAGCGGGCTCGCTTCGATGAGCGGCGGCGTATATACGGTGGATATCGCCAAACTGACCGAGGCGATGGAAGCCGGGATGACCTGGGCGGATATTGGCCTGCCCCAGCTTTATGGGAGTATCGCTGTGGGCACCACCGACCCCACAAAATCCAATTCCGGCAATATGTTCGCCGGCCTTTTGGCCAACACCCTCTGCGGCGGCGTAGCGGATGAAAGCAACCTGAATGAGATCCTGCCGCGTCTGCAGAACATCTTCCAGAAGCTTGGGTATATGGAAAGCTCCTCCTCCGACCTGTTTGACCAGTTCCTGAAAACCGGCATGGGTGCCAAGCCCCTGATTGCCGGCTATGAGAGCCAGCTGCTGGAATTTGCGGTGGAGAACCCGGACACCTGGGAACAGATCAAAGAGGATATCGTAATGATGTACCCGACGCCCACCGTCTGGTCCTCCCATGTCTATATTGCGCTGGATGAGGCGGGAACTGCGGGGATTGACGCATTGCTGGACGAGGAGATTCAACGCCTGGCTTGGGAAAAGCACGGTTTCCGCACCGGTGTGTACGACACCCCGGCGGATATCGGGCATTTCGGCGTATCCGGGATTGCAGCTGAAATCACCCAGGTGGCGCCAATGCCGGATGCAAACACGATGGATCGGATTATCAAGGCGCTATCCTAGAGAACGGGAAAGAAGGAGCAGGATATGACAGAAGAAATCACGTTGGATACTTTAATGCAGGCAAAAGGGAGTACCGCCCTGCAAAAACAGGAACCGGTAGATGTGCAATCGATCCGCACTCAGGTGGAAGTTTTGACCCCTGTGCAGAGAGCACGGGTGGAGGAACTGAAGAACAGCATCAACCTGATGGATTCCCAGACTACGATTCAATATGGAGTGGGCGCCCAGCGAAACATTTCCAGCTTCTCCGACCATATCCTGGCGCAGGTGCGCAGCAAAGACAGCGGTTATGTGGGGGAACTGATGTCGGAGCTGGTCTTAAAGGTCAAGGATGCGGGCGTTGACCAGCTGGAGGACGGCCCATTGGATAAAATCCCCTTTCTGAAAAACGCCTCCCGGGCGGTCAAACGGTTTATGCAGCGGTATGAAAAGCTGGAGGTGCAGATCGACCACATCGAGCAGCAGCTGGAACAGGCGCGGATGCAGATGCTCAAGGATATCACTATGTTCGATGGGTTGTATGAAAAAAATCTGGAATATTTTCAGGAATTGCAGATTTATATTGCGGCCGGCGAGGAAAAACTGAAGGAGTTGCGGGAAATCACCCTCCCGAGGCTTCATGCGGAGGCGTCGGCCAAAGGCGATCCCATGAGCGCACAGGCGGTGCGGGATTTTGAGGATACGGTGAACCGCTTCGAAAAGAAAATCCATGACCTGAAGCTGAGCAAGACCATTGCCATCCAGACGGCGCCGCAGATCCGCCTCATCCAGAACAACGACAAAATGCTGGTGGATAAGATCCAGACCGCGGTACTCAGCACCATCCCGCTGTGGAAAAGCCAGATCGTGATCGCCCTGGGGCTGCACCGGCAGGAGAGCGTGCTGAAAATGCAGAGAAGCGTCTCCGACGCCACCAACACGCTGCTCACCAAAAACGCGGAACTGCTGAAGCAGAACAGTGTGGATGTTGCCAGGGAGTCCGAACGCGGGATCGTGGATCTGCAGACCCTGAAAAAGGTCAACGCAGATTTGATCTCCACCATCGAGGAGACCATCAAAGTCCAGCAGGAGGGCAGGATTGCCCGTCAGAATGCAGAAGCAGAGCTTGCAGGGATTGAGGAGCAGCTCAAGCATACCTTGCTTGCAACCGCGCAAAGTCGATCATTCGGAAAAAGTTAATTGTGGCCCAAAACCTGCCCGGTATAAGCCGGGCAGGTTTTTCAAGCGAAGGCCCAGGGCAAATACCCTGGGTCTTCTGTCTGTTCAGATACGGTTGAGCTGTTCTTTCAATCGCTGTACAATGGCTTCCTTCTTCTCCGCACCCCTCTCCCGGTCATATTCCGCCAGCGCTCGGTCCCGGAGCTGTTCCGCCTCCCGGGACCAGATCTCAAACTCCGCCCGGCTCATGGTTCCCTTGCGCGTCCGGGCAAAATACTTCTTGTAAGCCCGCTGGTGGAGCTGCCAGATCTCGCTACTTTTCACCTTCTCCCGGAAGTTGGAAATGGCCCCGATCTCCCGGCAGGTGCGTTCCGTCTCCTCCGGGGCGATACCGTCGCAGTAGGCGAAGGTCGCCCCAGGCCTCTGCAAAAACCACCGCCCGCAGTTGGCGCACCGCTTAGGTACAAACCCCTTCTGCATCCCCCGCATACACTCCACATACACAAAGTCCAGCAGCCGGGAAAAGAAGATCTTCTCCACCAGCACCGGCTCCTGCCCGGGAAGGTTCAGCACCTCATACTGGATGTCCACCCGAGGGGCATCCACTCTGGGGTCCGCCCCCAGGCTCACCCCACTCACATAGGGCTCCAAATGCCGCGCCAGCATCTGCTGGGTCAGAGGTTCTTTCCTCTGGCCCTTTTTCTTTTCCACCACCGGCCCTTCAGACAGCCGCCCCAGGAACCATCCATACCGCTCCTGGATCTCGGCAAGCTCCTCCAAGGTGCGCCGGGCAAACTCCAGCAGCCGGGAATCCCCTTCCAGGACAAATTCCCCAAAGGCGTCCCGGGCCTCTCCCACCACAAACTGCTCCAACTGCATCTTTCCAAAGAAGCGCAGGTCCTCCCGGTACAGCCGGTAGAGGGGTAGCGCCCCCACCACCCCGCAGAGATCCATGAATACCCGGGGCGCGGCGGCAGCGTCCCGTTTTTCGATTACCTGATCCACGGCCACCACCGCCGCCTGGAAAGGGGCGAGGTCCAGGTTCAGAATCTCGGTGAGGATGGAACCGTATGCCTGCATCTCCGGGACATCCTCCACCCAGTAGCCCTCCTCCCCGAACCGCACCCTGGTGCTGGTCCGGGGCCGGGACAGGTCGAAGATATCCTTTCCCAAAACGCCCATGTATGTCCCTCCCAATCGAGAATCTATCTGCCCTGATATAGTGTATCTGATAGATTCCCTATTGTAAAAAGTCAAGGAAGGTGCTACACTGGAATCCCTCGAAAATCAATTTGTCTGTTACAATTTCGAATGAGGTGATTTCATGCAGAAGCTGAAAACCGTAGACGCCGATACCCTGCTCTCCACACCACTGCCCGCCAACCAGTTCGTGGTGGAGCGGCTGCTGCCCCAGGGGCTGCACATCCTGGCAGGCGCTTCTAAGGTGGGGAAAAGCTGGCTGGCCCTCTGGCTCTGCCTGTGCGTTGCGAAAGGGGAGCCGGTCTGGGGTTTGACCACCGCCCGGGGAACCGTCCTCTATCTCTGTCTGGAGGACAGCCTCTCCCGCATCCAGGGCCGGCTGTTCCAACTCACCGAGAACGCGCCTGCCGCGCTGCACTTCGCCACCATGGCCGGCAATATCGGCAAAGGGCTGGAGGAGCAGATCGAAGGGTTCCTCCAGATGCACCGGGACACCGTGCTGGTGGTCATCGATACCTTGCAGAAGGTGCGGATATCCAACTCCGCCGCAAATCCTTATGCCAACGACTATCAGGACCTCTCCTCGTTGAAAGCATTGGCGGACCGGTATCGGGTCGCCATCCTGGCCATCCACCATATCCGCAAGATGCAGGATGACGATCCCTTCAACCGGATCTCCGGTACCACAGGTATCAGCGGAGTAGCGGACACCAACCTCGTCCTCCTGAAACAGGGAAGAAGCGGTGTGGACGCGACGCTCCACTGTGTTGGTCGGGATGTGGAGTACCAGGAACTGCACCTGAAGTTTCAGAACTGCCGCTGGCTGCTGACAGAGCCGCTGGAGGAGCAGAAGCAGGAACCCGTTTCGATGGAAGTCCTCCGCCTGGCGAAATTTCTCAAGGGCCTTGAGAGCTTCGATGGCACTGCCACCGAGCTGGCAGCGCTGTGGGAGGGTTATGCCGGGGAGCCGGTACAGCCCAGCGTCCTCTCCAAAAAGCTGGCCCGGTATACTGGGGAACTGGACAAATTGGGGGTTCACATCACAGCCAGCCGCACCCGGGAGAGCCGCTCCCTGCACCTGCGCTGTGACAGCAGTGACGGGAGTGACGGGAAAAATAAGACAGAGCCAGTATCCGATTTGCTGTCACAGCCGTCACACCTGTCACCGGCGCAGCCTACGCCCCTGTGAGGACCTGTGTGGACGGTAATGCCCGGGGCTGGGAAACTACCCCTTCCCAGTGATGCAGCGGCCCTTTGGCCGGTTTGTGCCGGGCGTTGAGCATCCGGGGATTTCCAGCCGGTTTGGGGCAGATTGCGCTGGTCGAAAAGCAAGCAGGATAAAGCGGTGGCATCACCGCCCTCACACCGGCCCGCGACGCGGACCGGGAAAACGGCTAAAACACGGGGATTTTTGCCTCGAGCCAAAGAGAGAAAACTATGGCATCATCAAAAACCCTTTGCCATCACTTCCGGCATCAACCCGGCGAAAAATCCCGATGGAAAGCCGTTTTTCCGGGTATGAAGGATGGCAACTAAGCGAAAAAGGAGGTTATTTCCATGGAACAGAAAATCCGATTTCAGATGCGCATTTCAGAGAAAACCGATCAGGCAGTCAAGGCAGCAATCCCCCTCGCCAACTGCCGCAGCCAGAATGAATTTGTAGAGAAGGCACTCCTCCACTACTGCGCTTACCTGCAAAGTGGAGATGTAGCGAATATCCTGTCCCCGATGTTAGTCTCCGCGTTCCGGGGAACGGTGCAGGATTCGGAAAACCGTACCGCCCGCCTGCTCTTCAAACTGGCGGTGGAGGTGGATATGATGATGCACCTCTTTGCCACCGCTATGGAGATTGAGCCGGAGATTTTGGAAAAGCTCCGTGCCCTCTGCGTTAAGGAGATCAAGAAAACCAACGGCAGCATCTCTCTCAAAGATGTGGTGGAGTACCAGAAAGGCGCGGATCGATAGGTTGAGAAGGAGGTGATCTCATGCCACGACTGATCCTCAAGTGTCCCTATCTCAAAGGCAGCCGCGGCGCCGCCAGGCGCGGAAACTACCTGCGGTACATCGCCACCCGGGAGGGAGTGGAACTGACCCAGGGCGAGGAAGCGTTGCCTGGCCGGGAGGGATACCTCCAGTACATCGCCCAACGTCCTCATGTGCAGCGGGTCGGACGGCATGGATTGTTCTCCGCGTCGGACAAGCCCATCTCCCTTTCCAAGGCTGCTGAAGAACTTTCACAGCACTCCGGCAATGTGTGGACGCCCATCCTCTCTCTGCGGCGGGAGGACGCGGCGCGGTTGGGATACGACCACTGGGAACAGTGGCAGGCCCTGCTGTGCGCCCACGCTCCCGAGATTGCGGAGGCGATGAAAATCCCCTTCCCGGACTTTCGCTGGTACGCGGCCTTCCACAACGAAGGCTGCCATCCCCATGTCCACATGGTCTGCTACAGCGCCGATCCATCCAAAGGCTACCTCACCAAAGAGGGGCTGGCACAGATGCGCTCGGTGCTGGCGCGGGATATCTTCCGGCAAGATCTCACCGAGATCTATAAACGGCAGACCCAGCGCCGGGAGGATCTGGTGCAGGAGAGCCAAACCGCACTGCGGGATGCTATTCAAAAAATGCGGGAGGGACCGTCCCAATCCTCCGAT
>ERZ827104.896-NODE-896-length-28885-cov-29.609816_pt1 | contig 28885 bp, 18 predicted proteins | sample MGYA00519781_ERZ827104 | MGnify/ENA primary metagenome ERZ827104 (study PRJEB31778, sample SAMEA3449257) | human gut metagenome | biome: human gut; feature: human-associated habitat; material: faeces | place: United Kingdom | collected 2010/2012 ...
ATTTCGAAGCTTCCCCGAACCTGGCAAAAGCTCCACTACCGGGAGAGGCTTGCCGTTCAGGTCAATACTTCTCAAATCCATAGACCAGAACCTGTTAGAAGACCGACAGCCGATATGGACGACTATACTCACTATCGTTCCGGCTCGGTGTCCTACACGCTTTCTTCTCATAGTGGAAGGGAACAGCGTTTCTATATTCCGGAACGGGTACTTGACTACTTCAACGAAGAGTTCGACTACCGGGAGGTTGCCAACAGCAGTGATTTGACTGACATAGCCGTAGCTATCTTTGTTGGTATGCTTGATACGCCAGCCGTATCTGCCGGAGGTGGTGGCGGAGGTTCGCAGAGCGATCTTCCCTGGCGAGACAAGGACGATGATGACCTGCAATGGGCCCGCCGCTGTGCACGTGCTGCTACCCTCCTATTGGGCAAGAAACCGAGAACAAGATTAAAACGATAAAACCATTGATTATAACAACATTGTAGGATTTAATAATTTAACTCAGGACAACTATAAGGCAAGTATGATAGTCCAAATTTGACTTTTTATTTGTATTCATTATGGTAACACTGTCAAAACGAGGACTTTTATCTTGCCTCCTAAACGAGATACAGCTTTGTCAGCCTGTATTGTCTTACTTATGTTCAAATTATACTTCCCTGCAACAACATTAATACAACGCATAATATTAAATTGGCATGCAGAGTCTGGATCGATAACACTCAAAAAACCACTGTTTTTTTCTACTATAAATAATACTTCTTCAGAAGTTAACATCTGCATTGTTCTACTATAGTCCAACTGATTCTCCAATCGATTCTCTGACCATGATGAAAGTGGTAAGATTAATTTCCAGCTATACTCTTTCAATTGCAGTAATAGATTATGTAATGACAGCGTTTGAATTCTTAGAGAATGAGATATGACACGTACTTGTATAAGCTCAGTCATATCTATACCGTAATGACCAACGACATAAGGCAGATACAATTTGTCATTCTCCGTCAAACCTTGTTGACAAAGTATATCATATTGCTCTTTAACCCAATCCGTTTTACAGTCATTTGTAATAGCTATATCCCTTTTAGCGGTTGCTGGCTCTGCAAATAAACATCCTATATATTCACTATGTCCACTATGCGCACTAAAATTAGCCAATCCTCCAATCGTCTTTATATCAAAGCATGTAAATTCATCGTCGTATATCGTACTCAAGGCTGCCAAACCATAACATTCTCCATTATAACATACTTTTCGAAGACGTTCATAATTATTATCGATGTAGTCGGCATACTTACGATCACTACGCTGTTCTGCAAATGTTATATCTTTAAGCCATTGTTTTTTATCAAAATCAGGAGAACCAATGTTGGTGTGTATTTTCCGAGCTACTTCACCCAACTCTGAATAATATACGTCGACATCAAGCCCTGCTGTCAAATAAGACAATGCACTTGCATACGGAACTTGAAAAGACTTATAGCCCAGAAGATTCGTCTTAACCTCAAAGTTATTAGTCCATTTAAGTTTCTGCTCATCAATCTTGAACCTGACAGAAGTAGAAATATCCATGCTTTCACCATTGGTCTTGGCAATGATGGGGCGTAGACACATACCTGATGGAAATTTTATTCTAATACTACTATCTAATCCTTTATCATATTTCCGTGTTTCAACAATCACCTCGGATGCAATCATAAATATCGCATAAAAACCAATGCCGAACCTGCCAACTGATTTGAAGCCGGAGGCATTTAGCCCTGGATATTCGCTTTTAGCCAAATCTGAGGCCCAGAAACTACTTCCAAAATTCAAAAAATAATCTTTAATAGTTTGCATGGACATTCCAACACCATTATCTGTCACACGGACCCATGTATGCCCATCGATTTGTTCTATATATATAGAAATTTTTCCTTCGAATATAGCCTCTTTTTTTCTTCGCGCCACAATAGCGTCTCTTGCATTCTGAATTAATTCCCTCAATACAATCTCTAGATGATATTCTTTGCCATATAATTTTTCTCCGCCAAGATTTTTGATTAAACCTTCGACATTACTGATGTGTATAGATGCATCACACGGCATCCATCCATCAGTTTTAATATATCGGCTAAGATTTTGCCTCGATTCAGCGCCGCATACACGTTTTGCCTGAAACTCATCAATACGATGCTTTCTCAATAGTTCATTGGAAGCCTTTATTTCATGATCTAACACTTGTACTGCATCCCATGCTACATTCCAAGCAGCAAAATCAGACTCTTTAAAATCAATATCCGAAGTTATTATAACTCTTTTGCCATCTTCCATATCAGTATCTATCTGCGAAAGACGGTTTTGTGCTATCCAATGATCCCTTGAGACTCCATTAACGGTTAGTAATTTTAATAAATAATCGGGTGCTCGTTTGGCATCAATATGTCCAGCATCCGCACATCGCATGATGCAAGCAAGTTTCATTGGATTAATACGCCAATCCCTGGGATAACTGGCAGGTGCGGCCTGCTGTATTCCCAGTTTTTCTACCTCATCTATACTCCAATGATGACTTGCCGCAATCTTGCAGATTAAAGCCCCCAAATGCGTCCGTAAACTTTCATCCTCAATTATATAAAACGTAGAGCCATCTGCACGTAAAAATCTTGTGTCATAAAGATTTTCTGCGTATTTTGCATGAAGTAGCCGAATTGTGCGGAAATCCGTCTCATAACATTGTTGGTTCGGAGAAAGAGAACTATCTTTTTGATAATCCACATAAAAATCCCTCCATTCGACAGTTTTCCTTAAAGCATCTTGTCCACCTGCGGCCTCAAACGACAGAACGGCATCATGCATCAAAAAAGCACAACCCAACACATAGCCTTCAAGAGGATTTAATCCATATTCCGGACCTGCTATCACACTACCAACCTGCCATAAACTATCGACATGGGTTATATCATGCACCGTTAATGCAGGAAAATCTATTCTGATTTTATCTAAAATTTCTTTTGCATTATTACGTGAGCGCTCAAAAGCTTCCCGCAGACTCCGTCTCAAATGATCATGAGCATCTCCATGGTTTGCCAAAGAAGTTCTCCATAATGTAGTATCCGTATACTCCATAACCTTATTTTTAATTCATATACTTCTTGTACTCGTTCCTCAGCCGCTGCTGAGATTCTACGATTGCAGCTTTCTGATTCTCCATGGCGGATGCCGCAATATCAAGAGTCTGTTTCAATCCCCAAAACCATTGTTCTCGGGCCTTTTGCTCATCTGCATCGATTACTTTATCCGACACCAAATGTTGCTGGATTTGTCCCGCAAGAATAAATGCCTTATTGGTTATCTGACTTGATTCCGCCACCCGATATTTCAAGTTAATATCCGTAAAATCATAGTAAAGATAAATAGGATTCAGTTTAACAGACGTTTCCTGCAACAATTTAATCATCTGTACGCTGACATATTGCAGTTTTGTCAAAGTTACGGGATTGAGAGAACCATCGTATTCGCTTATAGCTATCTGATATAAACTATACATATCGAAGGCTTCCTGATACCAAGACATAGCTCGTTCCACGGCATCTGTTTTACGTTGAAAGACCTGTTTGCGTAGTTCCCGTTTATACGCAGTACTTGCACTCCATCTTTCCAATAGATACCTGATTCCCAGCGCAAGGATGGAACCGATCAAACCACCGGTAATAATATCAGAGAAACTATACATATCTTTCAATACAATAATATCAAAGCTATCGTCTTTATATAAATCTGACAATTTCAAATAAAATCCAACATACATCTCAAGCAACCAGACATTTATCAATGCTTATGATGGTCCTTTAGGAATATATGCATAAGAGTATATTCTAATGATAAAAGCGTATGCTCCCTTTTTGAAGGCTTAAGGTCGCATTCCCAAACTGTTATAGTGTGCCATCCCATTTCAGCTAATTCCAACTTTCGCTGATGATCCCGTTCTTTGTTCCGCTTTATTTTAGCTTCCCAGAATGCAGTATTTGTCTTAGGCATTTTAAAAAACCGACATCCATCGTGCCCATGCCAAAAGCAACCATTAACAAAAATACAAGTACGGTATTTACGCAACACGATATCAGGATGCCCAGGAAGCCTCGGGTGATGAAGCCTATACCTAAAACCTCTCATCCAAAGCCACCTACGGACTATCATCTCTGGCCTTGTATCCTTTGATGAAATCGCAGACATATATTTATGGACTTGCTCCGGTGATAAGGTAGCCATTATTATTTGCCCTTACTTTATAGGTATAACTAAGAAAGAATCTGGCTTCGCATGCCACTCACCTGCAATAAAAATAGATTTATAGGGATTCTGTATGAGTGTTGGGATATATCCCTCTGTCCCCATCTTTGAATAATCAATAAGATAAATATAATAATTATCCCCTCTCAACTGGGCTGCATTAACTTCGTTGGAGGACAAATGAAAATGTGGCCGGCCAACAAACGTTTTCACCTCTATATAACGCCGTGTATCTGATTGCTCATTATGAAAAGATATAATATCATAACCGGCAGCTGTATCGATTATGGATATTTGCTTAATGCTTTGCATTTGAGACTGGTCAAAAGGGCATCGACTTAATTCATAATCCAGGGCAAACTGTTCACCTGCTTCCCCTATTTCACGCTCACGCTCCAATTGTAGCAATAATTCAGGCTGAGAAACCTTGGCCCCCTTGGAAAGAGCTTGTGAAAATAGAGATTCATATTGCGCCCCAATCACCAAATTATGGCCATCAGGGATCAGCGCTGAAAGTGAAATAAGTAGGTTGCGGATTACAGCCAACCCAAAACAAAACACGTCATTGGGGAGATAAAAATGGCCTAAAGCTTCACTATAATGAGCATCACCTTGCTTGAGATATCCATTATCAATTAGATAATTGAAGCAATGGGAGCTTAATTGGGTGATAAACTGCTCACTTCCCATGGATGAAGCGATCAACACATCCCCAATACAGTCATCACCATCTATTTTCAACAGGCCTAATTCAACCAAGGTTACTAAGCCACAATTTACATTCAAATCCACTTCGTCAATAAAGGAACATGAAGCCTTAACAGACGGGATATTTTCCACCTTGCCGGTCAAGACTTTCCCACATAATAGTAGGATTCCGTCTTTATTGCCAATTGAACTATATCGCCTTAGCCCTTCGTTCATAATCTCTTAATATTGCTTTAACATCATCCAACCCACCGGATTCCAACACATTATCAAACAATGGTATAGGCATACTCTCCATAATCTCATTAAGCCGCCGTTCCTTAAGCCCCAGCCTATCGTTGACAGTCTCGTCGATAGAGTTCTCTGAAATAAGGTAATAATAGGTGGTAACGGTATCTGGGGATAGTCCATAACGGTGTATGCGGTCTTTTGATTGGATAAAATGTGCGGCATTAAACGACCTTTCTAGGTATATGGCATTATGGCAACCCTTATGAAGCGAGATCGACTCAGCGACAGCAAACGGGTTTGCAATAATAACATTAAAAGAAGAATGTGGGCTGTTAAACTCCCGGACAATTGCCTCACGTGTTCGGTTCTCCAACTCAGCGCTATTGTCATCACCTTCTACTGGTGTTGCCCCATATAATTCCCGAGTATTTATCCCACGCGAAGCTAAGCATACCTTCATCCGCTCAATGTTCTTAATAAATGACGCCCATATCACAACCTTACCCCCGCTGTTAATTATTTTCTCTACTATATCAGCGGCAACATGGAATTTATTTGGGAGCTCATCTTTGATAAAAGCCCTGATTTCCCTAATAAAAGCCTTATCCTCATCAGACTCCACCAAAGGTTCCCCATTATCGTCCCAGCTAATCATAGGAAGCGTAAGTAATCCCGGGTTCGTCGCAGCCTGGAGAAGGCGGACCAACCGTGCCTGCCTAACCCTCTGGATATATGGGGACTCTTGCCCATCTGCCAATGACTGCATAGTCCGCCGCTCAATTACATCATATATTGCCCGTTGAGAATCAGACATAGGCACACGTATTTCCTTATACTGGGCAGGCGGAATCCCTAGGTCACTTTTCCGTACACGGATAAAGAATGGCGATATACGCCGTATCATATCTGGGATACGGGCATCATCCTGCGTATGTGACATATTTTTCAGCTGAGAAAGGCTATAGGATATGACATTACGGTCAGGCCAAATAAAACGGAATAGGTTATAGAGATCCTCATACCCATTAGGGGCGGGAGTCCCTGTTAACACAATACGAGATACGGCATGGGATGCAAGTTCTAAAGTTGAGACTGCAGTAATAGCCCCTTGCGTATTCTTTACTTTATGTGCCTCATCAAGCACGACCATTACCTTATTGCGCTCAATAAAGAATTTAAGCGCGTCCTTAACCGATACCACCGACTGGTAGGAGGTCAATGTCAGCTCCGCCGTATCACGTCCATGTAGGTAAATTGATTTATCATCCCTGGACATTCCACCAACTAACCTTACCGACCGCACAGGCCTACCAAAACATTCCTGGTATTCCCCTTCCCAAGGGCCAAACGAGCTAAGTGGCCCAATAATCAATAACCTATCTACATATTTAGGGTGTTCTGGAGGCAAGCTATGGAGGTAAGCATATGCCCCATAAACCACACTCGTCTTACCTGCTCCTGGGACAGAAAAATTACAAGCATTCTGGGCAAAAGCCATATGGTAAGCCGAAAGCATCTGGAGCTGGTACAACCTACGGTTCGGCATATGCTCAATTAAGGACTCCTCGAATTCCTTAAATTCAGCAACTACAGGATGGTTCTCCCGGATATCATATGCCTTTTGGGAAAATTCCGCAAACCGCCGCTCCCGTTCTCTATAATCCAGAAGTTCACTATTAGCCTCATCGCTCAGCCTTATCTCACATTGGGCATATTTTGCCAAAGCCTTGATATGGGGCATAACCGAGTCTAAAGACTTAACCTCCTTGATTAAGATTGAATCCCCACCAATAACTTCATGCTTCGTATTACGGCGCAGATACATCATTGCCAAGCGATTACCGGTTATACGCCCAATATCGCCCGTTATGGAGACTTCATCCCCTTGCAACCCTATCACAAGGCATCCTGTTTCAGCCATTGAGTTTATCCTTTAATTCTTCCGCTTTTCTTATAAGATCTTCCAGCCCTTTACGGATTTGCACAGCGTTACCAGCAAATCCATCAGAATCACAGTCAATAGAATTAAGTGCACCTTGGGCTTTATTAATCAAGAGAATTGGGGCATTTGCCTTGGATTGGCTTGCAATCTCATCTTGCGCTTCTTGGAACAGGTCTGTAAGGGGTTCTTCCATGCGTTTACGCCATTCTGCATCCCTAGCCTGTAGGCATTGCGTAATATCCGTCCCTACCGCATCCTTTATATAGTCCCGAACTGGTTTCTCCTCAAATTCACCAACTAGGGTGATATGCTGATTCAAGAACCGACCCCATCTTTCCTTGGAGCCAAAAATACTAGAGCCAGAGTTTGACGGTTTCCGGAAGATATCCCGGATATCTTTCTGTGGGAGGTTAAGCCGGATATAATCAAACGCAACTCCCAACATATCATTAATATCCGCATCAGAATAATCCCACATATTAGCGACTCCTGCACGGTAAGCCTTGAGGGCGGCATTTAACTTTTGGAAAGAGTCTTCGTGCCCTTCTGCCATAGTATATATCCCATCATACTCATAATATGCAAGATATTCATCAATCAGCTTTAAGATCTCAAGGTTTAGGTCCACATCGGATTTCTTTATCCCCATAAAGCTTGCAATCTCATCCCTGGTAAAACCTGAATCTTCCAAATCCCTACTCTTAAGGTATTTCTCTATTGGATTATAATCCACCTTCTCGTCCTCCCCCATTTGGAAAGACGTCTCAAGTTGGAGAATATCCTTCTTACTTGCATCTTCAGGCAATATTACCGCCTTAAAATATTTGCAACGGTCTTTCTCCTCCTGGCTAGATTTAGGGTCTCTAATGATGTTGGCCATGAGGGAAGCCCTCCGATTCCCATCTATAATAACCCCATCCGCAGTCACAATGCCGAACTTAATCTGGCCAGTACGCCTCAAACTCAGCAAGGTGTTCTTATTGGCATCACGCTTTGAATCCCACAGGAACTCCTCAATAATCCTTGCGTCATTAGGGTCTTCAGGGTTAAGGGGATGGCTTTGGCGCTCAAATGACTTTACAATACTACCAATACGCCCATTATATTGGTTGTATATCAAAGCCTCCATAGGGATTTCCCACACATCAAAAGGCTGTAGCCGGCCTCTGTACAGAAGCTGGTATCCAGTTGCAAAAGGCTTATTGCCTTGAACCTTTTTAAGGCATTCTTTTCGGTCTTTTCGTAGCATATGGTTATTATTTTATTATATTTCTAATATCATCCAGGTGATTAAGGTTTAGGCAGAAATCACAATAGTCCCAAGCATCTTTTAGGTCAGATTGCCTTCCCACCCATCCAGCACCATCTATAATGAGGATCTGTTTGGCATCCTTATTCCTAATATAATCACGCAAATCCTTTACACTCCGTTTAAAATCAGTCTGCCCCCTAGACGTTGTTATATTGAAACTGTATTTTACATAGTAAAACGGCTCGCCCCCTTTTAAGATTGCATAATTCACCTGGATATCCCTCGTGCCATTCCCAACAGGGTCAACTTTGGGAGCCCGGATTAATTCGAAGCCATTGCTATCACAAAGTTCTATAAGGAGATCGTCCACCTTCTTGATATTCACCATGGATACCTCTGAATTATATTGGGTGTCAAAGTCCTTGCTGATAAGAAACCGTAGGAAGTCATCATTCCCTAAACGTGCCATAACTTGTGGCCCAATTATAAAACTTTCCAATTTATAACGGGGCAACCGTGCCTTTAAGCTTGCATCCGCATTCCCGACAAGGAAAAGGTCACAAACCCGCGCCATCATTGCACTATCTTTCAATATATAATCCCTCACTTGGCGTGTACCCCATTCTGTCTGAAACACCAACCCGCGCTCAATTCGGAGCATAGAGACAACCCGCTTAAATAATTCCATACTAACGCCCAAAAGCACTAATAAGTTATCTAACGAATCCGGGCAGGACCTAATATAGTGCACCAAACCATCCCTGGTGGCGATTCCACTCATCTGGGATTTAAGGAGCTTAATTTTATCCTCTCTTAGCCTAAAAAATTTCTCATCAATCGCATCATTGACGAAAAACATAGTCATGCTGCGGAGAAGCTCATTATATGGCAGTTTATTCATATAGCATGGTTATTTATCAACGACTTAAGCAACCGATCAGCTATCACCTGGATCACAGGGACGCAAACAGAGTTTCCTAACAAGTCGAACGCGGCCTTACGCCCCCCTTTCCGACCTTCCAAGTAACTGAGGTCATAATCCTCATACCCAAATAGCTTCAATCCTTCATTAATTGTCAAATGACGGACACCATTGCCATCTACAACCCCGATCCTATCCATATCCATAGCGACCATCGTAGGGGCGACTGCCTTGGGATCAAGGAACTGGCAGAACTCAAAACTAAGTTTACCCGTTACAATATTGTACCCTTTAGGTTTAGAGGTGTCAGGCTCCCTTCGGGAACTAACATTTACGCCTTTTCGTAGGATAACTTTCTTTTTAGGGTGTTCCAAAACTAAATACCCTTTGTTAACCAAATCATCAAGCATCCCTTGAAGGCCTTTTACTGGGAAGAATGTTGCTATTTGCTCTACGGTTAGCGGCATACCGTCCATCCAATCTATACCGATGATCTCAGCCCATTTCCTTTTACGGCGCTCCTTGAGAAGGGCATCTAATAATTCCTTTTGGATCTTAGTCACAGCCCCCCTGGTCTCTAAGTCCCAACTGTGTATATTTTTCCCTCCTCCACGTTTATCCTTCACATATTTCCCTGTTATTTCTGCTGGCTTGTACTTTTTAAGCAACAACCTTGTAAAGGCTGTATCCTCCACAGGCAAGCCTTGTTCTTGGACCATCTCGAATACAACCTTTTTTGTTGGGAGATTTGAAAGGTCAACCTTGCCAATAGTTTTATCAATACCAACTATATATACACGCTTACGGGCCTGTGGAACGCCGAAATCTGCTGCATCTAGCAAGGCAACCTCCACGTTATAACCAGCTAACTGTAATTTCTTAATGATTGTATTGAGTGTACGGCCATATTTGCTCCCCTCCACAAGGCCACCATGCCGGATTAAGCCCTCGACATTCTCAAGTATAAACCCTTTTGGCTTATACCCGCTATCAGTTAGCTCTCTAATAATACGTTCTATTTCAAAAAAAAGGGTGCCACGTGTATCCATAAACCCAAGGCCTTTACCCGCTGCACTAAACGGTTGGCACGGGAATCCCCCAAGAATAATATCCGCGCCCTCAGGCAATAATTCCGCATGGACATTATATACATCGTAATCAACCTTCTCGCCAGGATAACGGTGCTTCAAAGCTTCTATAGCTATTGGCTTCACCTCAGCCGTAAGGACACACTGCACATCAATCCCGAGATTACGAGCAGCACCCTCAAGGCCAATACGAATACCACTTAATCCAGCAAATAAATCTATGAATTTCATTATGTATATATCTAACTATTGTTTTGAGTGCAGAATCTATAACCTTCCATAGTAATTCATAAGCACCTTGTAAACCATAATATATACAAAAATATCCCTATTTTTCATACCCTACAAAATTTTAGGCATTTTCTTTTATTTCATTATAAAATATTCAATCCTATCGACCATCGTGCGGTAATTTTTGACATTTGGTGACAACTATCAAATTTTATCACCATTCGCTTCACACTATCAAACGCATATCAACGCTTATCAACAAATAATATAATATATGGGGTCTTAATACAGATTCTGCAACAAGTTATCCATCAAAATTATCAAGTGATATTCAGTTGCCAACAATGAATAAAAAAACTTGGCTTACCCCTATATACCCCCGCATAGAGATAAGCCAAGTTCCTAATTATCACAAACCCGTCAAGCGATGGGCCTCACCTGCTCCTCCGTCTGCCATTCTGTAAGCGAGACTATCGCTTGATATTGCTTCCGAGTGAGAGGCGAGTCACTATCATCCGAACATTCGTATTCCCACGGCAGTTCGTAGACAATGTCCTCTTCCTGATAACCCATATAGTTGTGAAAGGAACTGGGAATCAGCCGTACATACCCCTCCTCCCGCAGAATTCGCAGGAGCTTTTCTGCGTCATATATCAGTAACGGCGCTCCGGCCTTATACAAGGCGGTAGTCACCTCAATAGCCAGTCCGACATTAGCCGAATAACTGTTGGAGACAACGATCATCCAGCCCTGCTGACACTTGTTTGAGGCAAAGATATTCAGACGCGAAAGTCCCAGTTCACCGTAATGGTCCGTTGCAAACCGTATGAAATCCGCCGGACTGTCAATGTCGTACAGGACCTCCACATCCACAAACTTTATCCGCTTGTAGTAGGCTACATCCCGCAGCTCTTCCGGGACATCCTGCGGATCTTCATAAACACGTGCGCTGGCGCCCCGTTTCCGATAATAAGCCTCATACGCCTCGTTGGCAATACGGTAATAGGAGCAATACTGCCGGATAGTCATGGTCTCCAAGGGAGGCACGGAACGCCCGTGGACCGAATCTTCCAAAGCCGTGATGGCCGTCTCCTTATCTTCCACCTCAATTTTGCAATTCGGTACTATGCGGTTGAATTCCTTTTGTGCGATCCGTCCTGTACGTTGCTGGTACGGCAGGTTATGCGCCACGTAATCGTTGAACCCGTCGGGATTAGCGACAATGACATCAATCATCCGTTGCAGATAGTCGAAGAGGCGGGTTAGATTCTCCCTGCACCACGTATCATCTGGTTCTGCATCCATACACTTGGAATGATTCGTAATGATAAAATGGGTATGCTTCCGGTCCGTAACACGGATTGACCGGGAGTCTCCGTATCGGTTCGAAGCGACATGGAACCACCTGGTCTCCATCGGGTTGAATGCAAGCCAATCGGCTAAGAATGCCTCCCGACTGTCATATTCCCCCGAAGCGACCAATTCCTCGGCATCCCCCCACTCTTCCGGCGCAGGCCGTGGCACTTCGATATAGAATCCCCGGTACTCATCGTCTCCCATTGCGACCAGTTGCTCAAACTGATGTTGGATCTCAACCAGCCGTTCAAGCATATCGTTACCAATGCCAATCTCCCATTGACGGCTTTCTCCCAACGCCGCCAAATGCGAGGTGTTAAGCCCGACCTCCTTCGCTAAATCAGCAAGGAGCCTTCTGTCTATAATCTTTCTTTCGTTCATTTCTATATGTCCATTAAATTTCAATAAATCTGGCCGGGTCAAATCCGTTCATCAGGTGTTCATCCTCAAAAATATATTCCATCTGGTTGCAGGCAATTCATTATTTTTCAAGTATCTGCTGTTTTCCTGGAACTTCATGTACAAATCACTCATGTATTGTATCTTCATCTTAATCTTACTGTTCTCCTTTCCTTGATTGTTCAATCTGTTTCCCTATGATTGCCTTCACCTGCGCAAATGAAACTGGAGTGAAATCGTTGTTGTCCACCCCGACATCATATTGTGTCGGAAGAAGCATATTCAGCCGAGAAGCATCCTTTCCGGTATTGTTCCTGCGGGTATGTACGTGTCCGAAAAGTTGCCAGGTGTCATCGTATGAGCCACCATAGCAAAGGAACGGACAGTGATTCAGATAAATTTTCTGTCTATCCACCTCGATATACGTCTGCATCGCTATCTGCTCAAAGTATTTCGTGTAATTCTGCCTCAGGTTCTTGATGTCGTGGTTGCCGGAAATAAGGTATATTTTCCCGTTCAGTCTGTTCAGTATGTTTACCCATTCGGCAGAACCGCCCAGACAGAAATCACCCAGGTGGAACACGATATTCTCCGGACCAACTACTCGATTCCAATTAGCAATAATCGTTTCATTCATGTGCGACACATCTTTGAATGGCCTGTTGCAGAACCTGATGATATTGGTGTGGTTGAAGTGGGTGTCGGATGTAAAGAACACCCTGCTTCCGTCAAATTTATAATTCATAATCTTTCCATTCATGCGCATCACTGCGCGGTTAATAATACATTATAATTCAGCCCGTGGACGGAATTGACGGGGAAGAGCACATCGTGCGAACGTCACCAACAGGCACAAAACAAAAACCGTCGAAAAGTTTGGTAAGGACTCTCCGACGGTTTTCATTTATCGTTTCAGTGGGATACCAGCATCATCGTATCCCCGATGGTCTATCAAACGTTCGTCGGAAAATGTCTCCAAAAGTATAGAATGCTCCAATGCCCGAAGTATGGACACACGACAATCTCTCAAGGCATTTTATGCCTCGATCCGATACGGTGTTCCAGTTGTTCATTCTTCTTTGAAGCATTGTAAGCTTTATGTTTTTATTCAATTGACGGCGCAAAATTACGGATTTTCTTGAGGAGCAGCAAATTTCATTAGAGAAAAGCCGATATGAAGCAAAATGTGTGATCCATAGTGCAAAAGTGCAAGTGCAAGTGCAAACGCATATTCAGTTGCACTATTGACCATTTATTGCGCAACTCATAGTGCAACCTTTGGTGTTAACGTTGGTGACGATTTAGAACCTTACATTTTTTCAAGCAAATAACACCTATCATCTCTCACTTTTTCCAACGAATCAGACTTCATTTATACACTTTTCCATCAAAATTGAGGATTGAAATCTACACTTTTCCATGAAATCAGCAACAACATTATCAGCAAAAGACACCCAATATTCTCTATCTTTGTGACCGATGTATTATATTTTAAGTTTATGGGAACAAAAGATAATTGGTTTGACAAACTTTTAATGAAAAAACGATTCTACATAATTATTACGCTGCTTTTTATTGGTGTTTTTGCTTATATTTTTAAGTGGCAACACATTCTTCGTTTTTTTGATGATGAATACGTCGTTAATCATGAACTTCTTGGTACTTATGGAGATTTCATCGGTGGTGTCCTCGGAACAATATTTGCGCTTATAAGTACTTTAATTCTAATCAGAACTTTTAATCAGCAGCGAGCCGTAACAGAAAAGAACAAAGAACAAATAGAGAATCAACGATTTAATGATTTGTTCTTTGAGTTATTAAGATTATATCAATCTGAAACAGCAGAATTATGTGGACACATAGAAAAGAAACAAGGAACCAACATTATAGAAATTAATTATAACAATAAAGATTTTTATGATGTCGAGAAAGCTTCTTTGCAAAAAAAATTTCAACCAACTACATCTTATGAGAGGAACCGACAAGTTTCTTTAAATCTGTATATGTCATTCTATATTAAACATAGGACAAAAGTCGCTGCATGTTTTAGAACTTTATACCGGATATATGATTTACTTGATAAATCAGATCTTAAAGAAAATATTAAAAATAATTATCTTAAAATATTACGTGCCCAATTAACAGATAGCGAATTGTTCTTTATCAGGTATAATGCTATGACATATTATGGAGAAAATTTCATTAATTATATAAATAAATATAATATATTAAAACATCTTCCAACTTTCGAATTACTGGAATTCAAGGATTGGTGGCAAGACTTAACTAAATCTGAGCGTATGGGGATTAATATTGTATTTCACAATAGTACCAGACTTCTTAGAAAAGTATTGTTAAGGGATGGATCAAATATGACATTTAGACCTTTTAATGAGGAGTCAAAGTATAAGTTTGAAATTAGAACAAGAAGCAACTATGAAGTCAAGATTATTTTACAGATTGATAATTCAAACGTAAATAAGATTATGGAGTATAGAGGCTTTGAAAAATTTTCAGAAAAAAAGATACAAGCCTTATTAGACTGTTATCTTAAAGAAGTGTTTTTATATTCTAATTTTGAGAAATTTAATAATCAAAAAGATTTAGAATTCTACTCTGAACCAATTAAAACTGACGGGCATATATTCACTATTAATAGTGGTGTTAGAAATAAGAAAGAAAAAGCATTAAAGATAAAACAAATATAATGAGCCTCCCAAGGATATGATTCTATCCACTCTGTTCTAGATATCCGTAAGACCAGATTACAAAGTTGCCTTCCTCGTATATGTATATGTCCAAAAGATCGGTTCTTACTTTCACAGGTAAAAACCGATATATTATAGATGACATGTATCGCTGCCGCATTTTTTAGTATCTTGTAATGAATCGCGTCAAGCCATATAATGGAATACATACAATTCCGAGGTCAAGTTCTCCAACTTTGTATCCCCGAAAGAATATGGTCTGTAATACTGCTTGTTTCGATAAATATGTAATTACCGAACTATTATATAGATTCCTAAAACTTTACTTTATTCCCGTATTCATATATACGTTCATTAAAGTAAAGTCAAAATAAGGGAAGAAAAGTGATGGCTGCGCCATAGTGAAATGGCTCCAGCCATTTTTCTTTTGCCTGCAAAAGATATTTCCGAACCTAATACGCCAAACAACAAATTCCACTGCATACAAATTGACCTCCAACTAAATTATTCCTAATAAAGTTTCATTTATGAACTTTTATTCTTATATTTGTTGCAACAAGTATCAAATCTGATATGTTGGACAATATATACATACTGACAGATATCGAGCTTTGCAGCAGGATTGCAGCCAAAATAAAAACAGTGCGCCTGAAGCAGAACATGTCGCAGGCCGAGCTGGCAGACAAGAGCGGTGTCTCCATCTCCACCATAAAACGCATGGAAGACGGGGAGGTAAAGAACTTCGAGTCGCTGATCCGCGTCCTGCGCACCCTGGGCAAGCTCGACGTCTTCGTCCCACTCGTCGAAGAGGAGCAGTTGAGCCCGAATGAATACTACGAGTTGGCCAGCAAAGCAAACAAGCCCAAGCGCAAGCGGGCATCCAAAGGTTACACAAAAGAGAATAAGGAGGAATCGGAATGGTAGACGTAGCTCGTATCAATCTATACGGCCAGCCTATAGGCTCGGTACGTTGGGACCAAAGATATGAAATCGCACAGTTCGAGTACGATCCGGACTTTGTACGACAGGGCATAGAGCCTTCGCCGCTAATGATGCCCGTAAGGGAGGGGCGCGTGTACAGTTTCGGGGAACTTGACAAAACGACCTTCAAAGGCTTGCCCGGAATGCTGGCGGACTCCCTACCGGATACATACGGACGAGCCTTGTTTGAGAAGTGGCTGGCCCTGACGGGCCGAACCAGCGGCAATGCGATCGAGACGCTTTGCTTTCTGGGCAAACGCTGTATGGGTGCCCTCGAATTCGAGCCGGCCATCGATGCCGTAGATACGGATATTCGGATAGAGGTCGATTCCCTGGTGGATGTAGCCAGAGAAGCCCTTGCCGACAAATCGAGTTTCAACGTGAACATCGGCTCCGACAAAAAGGCGGCCATAGCGGAGATTTTGCGCCTCGGCACCTCTGCCGGCGGGCAACGGGCCAAGGCAATTATCGCATACAACAAAGTCACCGGAGAGATCCGTTCGGGACAGGTCGAGGCTCCCGACGACTTCGACTACTACATCATCAAGCTGGACGGCGTATCCGCCACGGCCGGATTCAGGGAGACGGAGAACTTCGGGCGTCTGGAATACTCCTTCTCACGTCTTGTGAAGGAATGCGGAATCGACATGGCGGAATGCTCGCTGATCGAAGAGAACGGGAGGGCCCACTTCCTAACAAAGCGGTTCGACCGGATAAACGGAGCAAAGGTGCACATGCAGACGCTCTGCGGCATCGCGCACTTCGATTACCGGCTCCTCAGGACCTACTCCTACGAACAGGCGTTCGCCGTGATGCGCGGGCTGCGGCTTACCTACAAGGAGGCGCAGGAGATGTTCCGCAGAATGGTGTTCAATGTCGTGGTACGCAACCAGGACGACCACACGAAGAACATCTCGTTCCTGATGGACAGAGGCGGGAGATGGCGCCTTTCTCCAGCCTACGACATGGGCTACGCCTACAATCCCGACGGCCAGTGGACCTCGGCCCACCAGATGTCGATAAACGGGAAATTCAGCGGTATTACCAAAGACGACCTGCTCGAATGCGCGGCCAAGAACAACATCAAGAATGCCGCACGGATTATCGACAAGGTTTGCCAGGCGGCATCCGGATGGCCGGAGATCGCCCGGGAGTGTGAGGTGCCGCAAAAGATGATCGAAGAGATCCGGCCGAATATGGTTTTCTTCTGACGGTCTGGTTCGATGGGTTGCCACAACTTCATATATCTCAAGGAATGCCTTTTACAATATCATTCCCATAGAATAACTATATCAAACAAATATCTTGAAATGGCCCAAGAATAAACAAAATAATAGGAAAAATGAGTATAACCATAGAGGAACTTAAAGATGCGTTCCATAAGCTTTTATCTTATATTTACTTTGACAAAAATGATTTAAAATTACGACATGAAATAGCTTCTTTTGTAAAGTTATTATCTAACACAGTTGACGAGGATCGGATCTTCAATGAATTATGTGAAGTTGCAAACGATAAAAGACCAGACATCTTAGAATCATGGCTTTCTAAAGTTGAGTTGCGTTTTTATCCCAAAAAAACGAGATCATCAATCTTCCAGAAAGATGATCATATTGTGACGAATATTCCCCAAGGACACTCTGTGGTAGAAAGACTTCTTGTCAAGTCCTATTTCCCAGTACAACTTATGATTTTAGATACGGCTTGGCTTCTCAAATACGGTCCAAGCATTGATCATATTCTTAACCCCGACTGCTATGGCAATCGACTAGACCTAACTTTACTTGGCAATAGAGTTAGATTTGGAAATACAATCTTCAAAAAATATATCCATCAATATCAAACCTGGTGGAAAAATGGCATTAAAGCGGTAAACAACATAGTAAATAAAGGAGAAAATGCATCTATTATAAACTTTGATATCTCTAATTGTTATCATTCAATAGATTTTGATTTTAACATCTTCCTTACTGATTTTTTGAAAGCCAATCCAAATTCAGATATTTCCGAAGCTTCTCTTACTAAAGTTGTACGTTTAATTTACAAGAAATATTGGGAACTTGTAAATCAATCTGATGCTCAACCATTTTCTGGAAGAAATCGGCAAAAGCGAACTTTACCTTTATCCCTATTGAGTGCACATATATTGGCTAATTGGTATATTTCTCCACTTGACGATTATCTCCGCGAATCCTATTCTAACATTCGTTATTATGGAAGGTATGTGGATGATTGTATGATTGTAGCACCATCCAACATTAATCCACAAAATCTTGTGAAATGTATCAATAAAATATTTCCTGGCATGATCATAAAAGAGGGGAAAGAACTAGTATTTGGATTTGCACGGAATACTAAAATACCAAGTCTGCAACGACTATCCAATTTTAGTCTACAGGCTGATAAGCTATATATATACCATTTTGACTGTCAATTACCGCAAGCGCATATAGAACAATTTGAAAATGAACAGAGAGAACGCTCAAGCGAATTCCGATTCCTAACAGATGAAGCAGATGGCGACAATAGAGAAAGGCTTGAATTCGTCACTCTTATTGAATCTTTTGATGCACAAGAAGAAGGAACTGGCCGTTTTAAGATTCTTGAAGAAAATAAATATAAACTATCTGTTTTTTTTGCTAAACTCAACCAACGGCTTGCCAAGTTCGGCAATAATTATGAATATATTACTGAAGTCGAGAAGGTATTTAAATATTTTCATGGGCATATACTAATTAAACATTATGCATTATGGGAGAAGATGTTAACAACATTTGTCCTCGCTGGAAAAACTACATATGCTAATACATTTTGTAGACATATAACTCGTGAGATTAAATTGTTGGATGTCGACGAACATATTTTCAGCAAAGACAAAAATGCAGGTTTAAATAATATTCAACAATCCCTTCTGTCTCATTTGCAAGAATCCTATTTAATGGCAATGAGTTTACATAAACAAAATAGGTCGATTGATACCATTTATCTTGATACCTTTATGGTAAGGGCTTATTTTAATCAATACCCTTTACAAGAGTTCACCCATAATTATACCAAAGAAGGTGTACGCCTTTCAATGAAGCAACTTAAATACAATAAAGGCAAATTTAGATATCGATGGATGCCGTACTATGTAAAATTCTACGATATAGTATGTGCACTAATACTTGGAAAAGTTTTTAGTCCTAAAATTTACGAAGCTGCATATAAAATTTATAAAACACTGAATAGAAATGTTCAGTACGAAGACGAGTGGAAAGTATTTATGCATAAAGGACGGAATAAAGACGAATGGGAATTTAATACTAGTTACACTGAATTGCGTCCTCCTAAAGAATTAACTGTTTCCGCAGTAGAAATGGATCTTGATGAAAATTTACTTGGAGATACAATCGAGAATTTCGGCACAATTAACTATAGTAAGGTCAATTTAATGCAAACTATTTTAGACAAAATAACATCTATTAAAAATACAGACATATTCATAATGCCCGAATTAACACTTCCTATATACGAACTACATGAGTTTTGCCAATATTCCTCAAAACATAATACGGCTTTTATTGCAGGGATGGAATATATAGTTTTAAATAAAAAAGTTTATAATTATATTATAACTTGTCTTCCAATTAGTCTTTATGGCCAAAATGACGCTGTTCCTATCATCCGGTTAAAGAATTACTATGCTCCATCAGAATATGACCTCATAGAAAAACTGCACTTAAACATACCTAAAAATAATAAGAATTGGAAAATTCTATATCATTGGAAAGGTCATGTATTTACCAATTTTTATTGTTTCGAACTAACGAGTATTAAAGATAGAGCATACTTCCTATCGATAATAGATGCACTATATTGTCCTGTACTAAATCATGACACTCCATATTTCAATAATATAGCGGAATCTTGTTCTAGAGATTTACATTGTTACTTCATTATGAGCAATATATCACAATATGGAGATTCGCGTGTAACACAACCTACTAGTAGCGTAACAATGAATATTATGAGAGTTAAAGGAGGAAACACAGATGATAATAAAGCCGTAGTGTTATCTACAAAATTAGATATAAATAGGCTTAGATTATTCCAAAAAATGTCTCGCCCAAATCAACAAATAAATAAGGAATTTAAATTTACCCCACCGGATTTTGATAAATCATATGTGGATAAAAGACAGCAACGGTTTATATTCGCTACAAATGGTATATTTGATAAAGACTTTGAGATGTTTATTGCTAACATGTACCTTGAACGCATGAAACCGATTATTTAATTTTATAATAACACCCAAATTCGACTATTTATTGATCATATTAATTTTTGAATAGCATGAAACTCTCATTGTTATTTGTTTGTGAACAAATCTTCAAAATCTGTAGACTTTTTTATTTATCCCTCCCCAGACACACTATTTGGAACAGTATCGGATCTTAGCCTGACTACATCTTTCGTTTGGAGTTCTTTGACGATATTGATAACTTAGCGAAGCTGTTTTGGAATATTGAAGGTCCCAAAACAGCTCCAAAATATAACTTGACACAGTTTAGTTTACACTACCGCTTTTACACTCATCTTAAGATACAGCCTCCCTTATAGCGTATTATCATCCCCAAGATTACATTACTATAATTTCGCTCTCTTCAAACCAGCCTTTTTTGATGGTTTCAGTTTTTACTCCCTCAGAATTATTTGTATACATCACAACTGCCAACGAGTTTTTTGCTCTAGTACATGTAACATAAAATAGTCTTTGAGTTCGTTCAATGGAAGTTTCTTTTCCATTTTCTTTATTTTTCAAATCTGCATCGGATAAATCTTTAACACCAAATAGTTTGTCATAACTAAATAAAAAACCTCTTATTTCAGAATCATCAATAATAACCATTACTCGATCAAATTCAAGACCTTTAACTCCTTGATGTGTGTCAAATTGTGAACGATGGTTAACATAATCATCATAACTGCGTACCATGTTGATTGGTAAATCCATTACTTCCACCCAAGCACGTATATCTTCTTCTACGATATTTTCTATGTCCGATGGGTTCAACATATACGCTTGTTTTACGACATCTGGTACTATTAATAGTTGAGATTTTATAATTTCATCTACTACGACACGGATAGTTTCATTCTCGTTTACAAGATTAGCAACTTTTATGGTTTCTTCTCTGCATTTCAAATAAAGTTCATATGGGTTCTTTGTATCTTGTCCACTCAATAATGGCGAGTGTTTTTTCAAAATCTCTAAAGCAATCCGCCCATCTTCTTTTATAGATTCTGCGATTGGAAGTACTTCCTTTGTAAAAAACTCTATTTCTGATACAGCACCTTGAAGGAATGTCATCTGGTATTTTGAAACTTTATAAAGTGGAGCAAAAAAACTGGAAAAACCTAATCTTCGTGCGGCCATCATGTGTTCCAAAGTTAGAACTTTAACATCAGCGTCTATAGCCGCCCATTTTTCGTCTCGGGTTTGCTCACTCATAATCCTCATAACGTTCTGCTCTATTTCATCTTTATTTAGGCCGTCACGTTGCTGTATAATAAAAAGCCTTACGAAACCATCATTAGCATCTTCGCGAGGTCTTTGTTCTGCATTAATATCAATGTCCTTACCGATGTCGTTAGCCAACTGAATTATCCGCTTAGCACAGCGATAGTTCATTCTCTTTACTGGCTTTTCCCACTCAGTAGGAATAGAATCTTCTATGTTCTCCTTTCCATCTGCATAAATTCGTTGTTTCTGATCACCAAGTAAACCCAAAGTAAAAATATCAGCAAAGTTCCTTTGAATTTCAAAAAAAACATCAACTAATTCTTTCTTTGTGTCTTGACTTTCATCAATCAGTAATATCGGATATCGTTGTGCTATGATTCGCTGCAACATTCTGCTCTCAATAATCATCCGAGCTGAGATTCTGATCACTTCAGCATGTTTCAAGGCATTATACTCCGGATTACTACCATTAGGGTTATACACAAACTTCTCTATAGTCTGCGCTTTTGCTAACCTTTCTTTTTGGCACTCAAGTTTTTCAATGCTAGAAAGATATGTTTTGGTAGTCTTGTTTTTTGTTTCTGCGATCTTCTTTTCCAGCGCTTTTAGGTCTTCTTCTATATAAGAACAATACAATCTTTTAATATCAGACTGATAATACTTTATAACCTCCCATACAAAACTATGAATTGTTGAGATATGGAAAATGGGGCTATAATCCAAACGATTGATTATCTCATCAGTAGCAGCATTTGTAAAAGTAATAACAGCAACATTCTTTCCTTGCAACAGAAGGTCTTTACCAATACTATTATGTATTTTTTTTAAAAGAAGAACTAAAGAGTAAGTCTTTCCTGAGCCAGCTCCAGCAAAAAGAAAGAAACTTTTACGTGGTGTTGAAAGAATACACTTTTCTAGTGTCTCATCTACTTGGAGGTCTATATTATTTCCCATTGCTGTTCCCATTAGAATCCAAATATAACTTCATCCATTCAAGCCCTTCCTGAATATATAGTGGGGCAACTAAATCAACAAAATCGTCTTTATAAAGCAGAGAGATAGCAAAATCAGCTTTTTGGAAACCACTTTTGCTTTCCAACTTTTTAAATATTTCATTTTGTAATTCATCGGCAGAATTACTATGTTTCAACATATTCGCTATTGTGGTAATAGTCCCCATTTTTTTTAACCCCTCCTGTCGGAACAATTCAAGATTGGTAAATATCAATGCATCTTCAAATGTATAGGGACACACTTCTGTTACGTCATCTTTATTCTTATCCCATTTGACACTCACAGGTGTCTGGAATGCTATTCTTACATTACTTACAAGCTTTTCTTTTCCATCTAGTGCTAACAAATCATCTATTTGTTCTTTTCCTGAAAGCCAACTTTTAATGGAAGGATTACCTGTCTTATAGCCTTTGCCTTTGGCTGTAATCACGGGCAGATGTCTTTCTTTCCCGTCTTCTCCTACTTTTGTTTCAGTCGCATCTATATCAGTCACAATCAAGGTTGCAATTCCAATTTTTCCAATAAGTTTACGGAAACTATGTGCATGGCGACCATTTACCTCTATAACAGAAATATAATAAGAATCTAATCCGGCTTTTTCGAGGAAACTGGGAACGAGTATCTTTTCCGCAGGACCTTCAACCAAAATAACAGCATCTGAAAAGAATATATCGCAGTGTGTTAAACGTATGTATCTCGTTACAAATTGCTTTGTTTCATCGTCTGTTCCAAATGTATTAGATAAATTCACAACTTTTGAAACAGGGATCTTTCCGCCAACATCCACCACTCGTTTGAAGTAGCGCATACAGTTTAAGTCAAGTTCATTGACAACATGATTTGAATGCGTACTTAACACAAGTTGTGTGCTTAGCCAAGGATTTGCTTCAATTAGTTTGTTATTACATAAGGCTTCGAAAGCTTTCTTCACAAATACTTGTTGTGCTTGGGCATGTAGATGTGCTTCAGGTTCTTCTACAAAAACTATATGAATAGGCTCAACATTCTTTCCTTCGCTTAATCCCTTCAACCACTTTTCTCTGAAGTCTATCAGCTTCAAATAAATAGAGATAAGATTTCTATAACCAAGTCCATTGTACTTCTCAGGAAGAGCTAATTCTTCCATACCCTGAATAGCGAATTGAACTGCTGAGTCATGTTTTATAGATTCCTCAATCTGAATCTTGCTTCGTATTTTTATCTCTGGATTCTGGAATCCAGGGTAATTGATGTTCTTCAATTCTCCAACAGGGACTTCAAAAGTCTTTTTTAATTTTTCATCGTACGTTTTGTTCGCTGTCACAATACCTCCAAGGAGTTTCAATCCTTCACAAGTCAATTCTTCATCTTCTTGACCATTGCTCTTGTAATACTGTTGGAACTGTTTAGACAATGTATCTATATCACTGTCTGTTTGTCCTTCCGGATCAGACAAGTCTCTTGATGCCAGTATAGTATCCACTTTTATTAGTCCGTCAAGTGGATTATTGCCAATCTCATTGTCAGGCGTTATTTGCACTTCGTCTTCGTTATCAGGGTCAAGAGCCGGATCTATGATGTAATATTTCACATCAAAATACTCTCTAAGGTTCAAGCCTTTACCTAAAAAATCACATAAATTTTTGGGATATAATTCAGGAGAGCCAGCTTTCTCCCATTCTTCTGTACCCTCTAAAGCTTTTGCCTTTAACTTGGCTTCCTTGTAAACTGTGTAGAGTTTTTTTATATCCGTTGGTTCATATTGTCCACGGACACCAACCTTTTTACCATCCCAAGAAATAAGTGATGGTATCAAATGATTCACTCGGTACTGTTCTCCATCTTCCACATTTATCCAAACATCCATTGATGGCACAATATTATCCCATTGATGAGAACTCAATAATGCTTCATCTACAGAATCTTGTTCAAGCCATTTCTCACCAATTTCATTAATTGACGCCCAATTTGTTGCAGTGAATTCTTTTAAAGTGAATCTATCAGTATTTTTTAGAAACCAAACAATAGCACTAATAGCTGAAGTCTTACCACTATTATTAGCACCAACTAAAACTGTTTCCTTTTCGCCAAAGTCTATATGACAGTTTTTCAATTTTCGATAATTCCTAATATGAACAGATTGTATTTTCATATGCTACTTACTTTTAAGTCATAAATATACATTTTTCCTTAGAATAACTCTTTAAAATTCCACACTTTTTCCGCCATACTGTGTGTCAGTTGTAGTAAACTTGAAAAACTAGACCTATATCGAAAGTAACTTTACTTTATCCCCGTATTCATATATACGTTCATTAAAGTAAAGTCAAAATGAGGGAAGAAAAGAGATGGCTGCGCCATGGCGAAATGGTTTCAGCCATTTTTCTTTTGGCTGCAAATTTTATAAACAATCCGGATGTAAAGGTTGGTCCCCAACGTCCACTCCAATCAAGCACAAAACACATCACTTGGAACCCCAAAATATCCGTGAATCCATCCTCGATTTTACAGCCCGTTTTGGCGAAATAAACCCCGACATGCCCTATCTTTGCGACGGGGTCTGTCGGGGCCCGAAAGGGCTGTTTTTGCCTCTTTTCCCTCTGTTCGGAGGACACCGATGAAAAAAATCGTTAAATCTTCGATTTTTTGCGAAAAAACAAGTAAATTTTTGAAGTTCCTATCTTTTAAGCCGTAAACTATTGATAGTCAACAGGCATTTAATAGTGCATCGAAAATTCATGGAGTTTATATACAGCCGGATCATACCGGACAACCATCCGCGTTTCCACAAGGTCGTGCGCCCGAACGTGCAGCTTCCGGGGTGTTTCTCCTTTTCTGCCCCGAGGTATCGGGGAACCGGTCGGAAAAGTATGGCAAACCGGTTGTCGTAATTATTGCTGCCACCGCGCAAAGCCATGCGGAATATTGCGTCCAATGCATGCAGGCCAATCCGGATGTTACCGTAATCGGAACGCAATCGGCCGGGACGAACGGCAATATTTCGGTGTTCGTCCTGCCCGGCGGAATCCACAGCTGTTTTTCCGGCCTGGACTGGCATTATCCCGGCGGCTGGTGCGTGCAGGGGCAGGGAGTCCGGTTTGACCTCGAAGTGGAGCCGACGATCGTCGGCATTAGGGCAGGAAGGAACGAAACGCGGGAAGCGGCCGTCGAAACAATCAACGGCCGCTTCCCGAGGGGCTGAAGAAGAACGGGGCTATTCGCCGGCCGGGGCGCTGACCGAAGGAAGGATATCCTCCGCCGAAGCGCCCCACTTCCGGTTGGGACGGCTGCCCATCCTGAGCACCAGGGTGCCCCCGCCCATGATGTCGTCGTGGCTGATCCAACATTTCGTATAGGGTTTCCCATTCAGCTCGGCCGACTGGATATAGACGTTCTCCGGGCTATTGTTCTCGGCTATGAGGGTGAACGTCTTTCCGTTGGCGAGCGAAAGTTCCAGACGGTCCACGACGGGGCTGCCGATCTGATAGGCCGGAATTCCCGGGCAGACGGGGTAGAAACCCATCGCCCCCATCACATACCACGAGGACATCTGCCCGCAGTCGTCGTTTCCGGGCAGGCCCCAGGAGTCGTTCGTGAAGTTGTAGTCGAGCAGCCGGCGGATGGTCCGCTGCGTCTTCCACGCCTTGCCGATGAAGTTGTAGAGGTAGGGCGAATGCATGGAATACTCGTCGCCCACATAATAGAAATCGTTGTCGAAGAAATAGTCCAGATACTCCTCCAGCGCCTTGTTGCCGCCCATGAAGTTGGCCAGGCCCTGCACGTCGTGCGGGACGAAGAGGGTGATGTTCCGGAAATAGGTCTCCCGGTCGCGGTCGGAGCCCTGCGCCCACCCGCTGATCGAGGGATCCTTCGCATCGCGCCACTGTCCGTCGCTGTTGCGTCCGCGGACCATCCGGGTCTCGGGATCGAGGATATTGATGTAGTTCATCGCACGGGCCATCATCCGCCCGTAGAGTTCCCCGTCGCCCATGGCCCGGGCCATCTGCGCGATGCAGAAGTCGTCGTAGGAGAACTCGAGGGTCCGGATGGCCGACTCGCCGTATTTGTCCGTCGGGACGTACCCGAGCCGGATGAAATCAAGAATCCCCACCCGGGCGACGTAATGTCCCGTTCCCTTCGTGGTGGCATTCTTCATCATGGCCTCGAGCGCCTTTCGTTCGTCGTAGTTGCGGAGGCCCTTGACGTAGGCATCCGCGATCACCGCATCGCCGTGGGTGCCGTGCATGATGTTCGAATAACCCGGGCTGGGCCATTTGGGGATCCAGCCGCCCTCGTCATAGGAGTTGAGCAGGGCCTCGATCATCGCATTGACGCGGTCCGGCTCCAGGAGGACGAGCAGCGGGTGCAGCGAGCGGAAGGTGTCCCACAGCGAGAAATCGGTATACATGACTCCCGGCATGATCTTCCCGTTGAACGCACTGTAGTGGTAACCCTGCTCGGTGATGTCTCTCGGCAGCAGCATGCAACGCTGCAAGGCCGTGTAGAATATCTCCCGGTTCGTCTCGGAGGTCTCGATCCGGATCTTTCCGAGCGCCTCCTCCCATGCCTCTCCCGTATCGGAGAGAAGCTGTTCGAAACTCTTGTCGCCGATCTCGCTGCAAAGGTTGCGGCGGGCCTGCTCGAAGTTGATGAACGACGTACCGATCTTCACCTCGACCTCCTCTCCGCTCTCGGTCGGGAACGACACGCAGACGGCAGCGGCCGAGGAGCCCTTGCGGGCCATCTGCACAAGACGCTCCGCATCGAAGTCTTTCGGCTCGATACACCCCAGCCTCAACGTGGCGGAGTTCGTATGCTCGTAATACTCCACGACCACCTCGTACTCGCGGCCCGCCTCCATTTCGCACGAACAGATCTCGGTCGTGGGCCCGTGGTCGTACCACGCATCGATGACCAGCTTCCCGTCGATGAACATGCGGGCACCGTCGTCGCTCGTCAGGTAAAAGCGGTGCGTTCCCGACGTTCTCGCCCGGAGCACACCCCGGTACCGGACCGAGAAGTTGTCCGGACCGATTCCCGAGATCGGAGCCCCCTCCCATTCGAAATCGATCTTTTCATCCGTTCTCGTCGCCCGAGGAGTACCCGAAAGGGTCATGTTGTCGAAGTACTCGCCTTCGAGCCCCCGGCTGAAAAGCTGCTCCATGGGGGTCTCGTCCCAGGAGGGGACGATCGACCAGCTCGCAAACGGTTTGCTGAACCGCGCCACGAAATAGCAGGCGAACTCCCGCCCCACGTAACCCTGGTTGCCCACGCGCCCCGCCACCGTGGTGAAACCCTCGATCTCGTTGCGCTCGGGAATGACCCGGAAATAACTGCCCTTGTCGCTCCGCGGGTTGTCGATCAGGATGTGCGACTGCTCCGACTCGGGATAGGTGAAACGGAAAAAGCCGGACTTCGAGGCGGCGGTCAGCTCGGCCCGGATGCCGTAGTCGTCGAGGTTCACGGCATAGTAATGGGGTTTGGCCGTCTCGCTGTCGTGCGAATAGCTCGAGGCGCGCTCGGCGGCATCGACCTTCAACGTCCCCACCGACGGCATGATCGTAAAGGCTCCGTACTCCGACATGGCCGCGCCGTTGGGATAGTGCGTGGCACGGAACCCCTGCAGCCTGTCGTGCTGCCAGACATAGGCGATGTCGTTCTCGGCGGTCTGGGGCGACCACTGGGTCATTGCAAACGGCAGTCCCACGCCCGGATAGACGAATCCGTGGGGGCGTTCGGCATTGCTCAGCGTGGACTGTTTCCGCCATACGTCGGTACCGATCCGGGTATCGACATATTCGAGCAGGCTGCCCGACGGTTCTGTCGTCCCGTCGGTGCGGGATGCAGCTTCCGCGGCCTGAAAAAAAACGAGGGCTCCCAGGAGCAGGCGAAGTTTCGGATGATGGTGCATTTTTCTGAAGTTTGGTTCGGACGGATGCAGTCCTGCGCGCAGGACTGCATCCGTCCGGAGCTGTCCCCATGCGCGACAGGACCGACAAAAATAACAAGAAATCGGCAATCTTCCCCCTCTTTTCGCCGGATTTTGCACCTTGCATTCCGGCGCCGACCTGCTGCCGCGCTTCCTCCGAGGGCCGCATTCCCCGCCATCGGCGGTTATTTGGCCGCAAAGGCTCTGTTTTTGCCGCAGAGGGTTCCATATTCGCACAAAAACAGTATCTTTGCAGGCGATAAACCTGCAAACACAATGAACGCTATCACACGCACCGATTTCACCTTCGAAGGTCAGAAAAGCAAATATGTGGGCAAAGTCCGCGACGTATACGACATCGACG
>ERZ827104.898-NODE-898-length-28859-cov-5.975628_pt1 | contig 28859 bp, 38 predicted proteins | sample MGYA00519781_ERZ827104 | MGnify/ENA primary metagenome ERZ827104 (study PRJEB31778, sample SAMEA3449257) | human gut metagenome | biome: human gut; feature: human-associated habitat; material: faeces | place: United Kingdom | collected 2010/2012 ...
GCATTTCATCCCGAATTTCCATACATTTCCCTTTTTGGTCTGATACATTTCCGGATCCCGTTTCTTCTCTGCATTTTTGGTCGAACTCGGTGCAGAAATAATGGTTGCATCTACGATCGTACCGCCGTGCATGATATGCCCAGTAGCTTCCATCACACGATTGATCGCCTTGAAAAACACTTCCCCCAGATGGTTTTCTTCCAGCAAATGACGGAATTTCAGAAGCGTTGTTGCATCGGGAACCTGTTCCTCCATAAAGTCGATATTCATGAATTTCCGGAATGCATAGCTGTCATAGATGGCATCTTCCACGCCCTCATCAGAGAGATTGAACCAGATCTGCAACAGATACATCCGCAGCATTTTTTCGATTCCTTTTGTTGGTCTGCCACGCTTGCCGTTCGGATAATACGGGCGTACAAATTCTACCCATTCTTCCCACGGAATAATCTCATTCATGATGTCCAGGAATTCTTCCCGCTTCGTTTTCCGCTTTCTCAGGCTGTACTCATAATCGCTGAATGTCATCTGGCTCATTTGTCTTTTCCTCCTGCTTTTTTGTCTTTTTTCTATTATACCATATTTGCTGCGTAATGGGAAGATTTAATCAGTGTTTCCTAAGAAATGCACAATTTATGATATGTTCTATTATACCATATTTTTTTCGCCTTGTGAAGTATTCGAATTGCACAAATTTCATGAATAAAAAATGTGGATTCTGTTTGATGCAAAAACGGATTTTTTCAGAATGTGCAGACGGCACAAAAGCATAGCGTTTCAGTATGTAAATACTTTGTGAAAATCTTGACAAACAAACCACGCTGTGCTATACTAGAATAAGTGTATCTATTTTTTATAGCATTCTGACTTTTCCCGGAAAAACCTGGTTTTTCGGAGCATATCAAACGGCTGGAGCGGCATTTCCGGCCGGAAAGGAATTAAGATCATGAAAATACGTGAGATTCAAGAGGAGATCCTGCGGCTGAAAAAAGAACGTGATTTCTGTATCCTGGCACATAGTTATCAGACCAGTGATATTCTGGAAATTGCTGATTTTACGGGGGATTCCTATGCGCTGAGTGTAAAGGCAAAGAATACGCCGCAGAAGAATGTGCTGATGTGCGGCGTGCGCTTTATGGCGGAGACCGTAAAGATCCTTTCTCCGGAAAAGAACGTATATCTTTCGAACCCCACTGCCGGCTGTCCTATGGCGGAGCAGATGGACAAGGAGATGATCCGTGCGGTGAAGATGCAGTATCCGGATCATACCGTGGTCGCATACATCAATACAACCGCAGAGCTGAAAACCATCTGCGATGTCTGTGTGACCTCCTCTTCGGCGGTGAAGATCGTCTCTCAGCTGAGCAATGACAAGATTCTGTTTATCCCGGACTGCAACCTGGGCGCTTATGTGCAGCAGCAGCTCCCGGACAAAAAGCTGAAACTGCTCCAGGGCGGCTGCCCCATCCACGCATCTGTATCGGCGAAGGATGTCCGTATTGCCAAGGAGGCGCACCCGGATGCGCTGCTGCTGGTACATCCGGAGTGCCGTCCGGCAGTCTGTGAGCAGGCGGATTATATCGGTTCCACTTCCGGCATCGTCAACTATGCCATGGAGTCGGATGCAAAGGAATTTATCATCGGCACAGAGATCAGCATTGCGGAGACACTCCAGAATGCCTGCCCGGAAAAGCGGTTCTATCCGCTGGCAAAGAAACTGATCTGCGAGAATATGAAGTCCACCACGCTGATGGACATTTATCATATTCTGAAAGACGGTGAGGGTGCGGAGATCCAGCTGGATGCCAAGACGATCACCAAGGCCCGCTGCTGTATCGACCGCATGATCGCATTGGGAGGCTGAGCATGAGAGACCTGCCCAAAGACCTGCACTGGCTGCTGTTCGACCTGGACGGAACGCTGACCGATTCTGCGCCGGGCATTCTGCGCTGTGTGCAGTACGCCCTGGAACAATGCGGCACGCCGGAACCGGACACGGACAAGCTGCGCCCGTTTATCGGCCCGCCGCTGCTGGATTCCTTTCAGCAGTTCTGTGGAATGTCCCCGGAGCGTGCGGCGTATGCGGTGGCGCAGTATCGGGAGCGCTTTTCCAAGATCGGAATGTTCGAGAACAGCGTCTATCCCGGAATACCGCAGCTGCTGGAACGGCTGACGGCACACGGCTATGTGCTGGCGGTCGCCACCTCAAAGCCGGAGGTGTACACCCGGCAGATCATGGAACACTTTGCACTGACGAAGTACTTTACTGTAATTGCCGGCAGTGACATTCACAAAGAGGGCGAGACAAAGGCGGATGTTATGCGTCTGGCGCTGCGCCGCCTGGGGCTGCCGGAACAGCAGCCGTCCCACACGGTGATGATTGGCGACCGGAAACATGATGTGCTGGGGGCAAAGGAATGCGGCGTGCCGTGCATCGGTGTCCGGTATGGCTACGCTGCGCCGGGCGAGCTGGAACAGTACGGCGCAGAATGGGTCACAGATACGCCGGAAACTCTGGCGGAACTGCTCCTGGAATGCACAATCTGATGTTTGCTTTATACGGCAGAACACATGGAAAATATTTGAAAAGCACTGCAGAAAATGCAGTGCTTTTTTGCGCATTTGTAAATAAAGCAGGCAGGTCTGCGATTGTTTCTGAATTCAGATTGACAGTGTCCGGGGAATATGATAAAATGAAAGAGATAGGGAAAACCGGCGTGATGCCGGGGATTATTCCAAGACAGAAGAATGAAAAAATGCAGCATTCGGCTGCAGTCAGTTTCTGCTGAGTTAGCGGAGGAAACAACAATGATAAACGGATGCAAGGTGGCTGCACTTTGTGTGTCAGAAATACAAAATGAAAATACGCAGAGCATGATCTATCCCATGTATCAATCTCTTCTGGAAAAGAACTGGCGCTGTCTCATTTACAACACGGCAACAGATCTTTTCCGGGATACACCGTTTGACCGGGGCGAGGCGAGCGTCTTTCAGCTCATGGATTTTTCCGTGGTCGATGTTGTGATCGTATATACCCAGTGCCTGAAATGCCGTGCCATCGTGGAGGATATTCTGGCGGCGGCATCGCAGCATCAGGTACCGGTGTTTTTGGTAGAGCCGACAGAGCGGTATTCCAGCGGCATTCGCATCACCTTTGATGAACTGGATGCGTTCCGTGAATTGGTGACCCATCTGATCGAACATCATCATGTGACGAAGTTTGCCTGCATTGCCGGATTCCGGGGCAATCCGGCATCGGAGACACGGGAGATGATCTTCCGGGACGTGCTGAAGGAACACGGCATTGCATTTGATGAAAAATGGTTTGGCTACGGCGATTTTTATGCGTTCCCAACAAAGGCGCTGATGGAGCGCTTTCTGGCTGAGCCGGAGGGACTTCCGGAGGCGATCGTCTGCATCAATGATTCCATGGCGATCGCTGTGTGCGAGGTGCTGTCAGACCATGGCTACAGCGTGCCGGACGATGTGATCGTGACGGGATTTGACGGCATTATCCAGGAACAGTACAACTTCCCGCGGCTGACGACCTGCCGCAGAGATATGAAAAAACTAGGCGCATATATGGCGGAACTGCTGGAGCGTTCGCTGTCTGATACGCCCATGAAACAGGAGTATATCTTTCCGTATACACTGGATGTTTCGCAGTCCTGCGGCTGCCGGAAATGCACCATGGAGTCGGTCAGCCGTGCGGTCAATGCCATCTATTCCCGGATGAACGACAGCGAACAGTACGACCGCTCTATGAAAAATATGCTGACCAAGCTGACTTTTGAACACGATTCGGCGAAAATTCATGAGATCCTGCGGTACTATATCCGTTCGGACAGCTACCTCTGCATGAACTCGGATTTCGAGGACGACAACCCGCCGGAGCATACCTATGAGGAACAGCCGTTCACGGACGTTGTACTGTCGCATCGGTTTTTCTACGGGGAACAGACCACGGAGACGGCGTATATTGCGAAAAAGTCGCTGATCCCGGATTGGAGCCGCCTCATCGAGAAGCCGGATCCGGTGGTTTTCTATTCGATCCACAATCAGCAGATGATCTACGGCTATCTGGCAGTGTTCGCAAATCCGTTCAATTATGCGGTACAGCGGATGCAGCAGTTTGTGCTGACGTTCGACAGCTGTGTGGGGATGTTTGTACAGCAGGAATTCCTGCGCAGTTCCAACCAGCGGCTGAAAGAGATCCAGAACAAAATCATCATCAGCTTTGCGGATATGGTGGAGTCCAGAGACGATTTCACGGGACAGCACGTCAAGCGCACCAGCGAATACCTGCGCATTCTGGTGAAGTATCTGGCGGAGATGCCGGAGTATGCCAATATTCTGACACCGGAGATGCAGGAACGGATGTATAAGGCGGCGCCGCTCCACGACATCGGCAAGATCAAGATCTCAGATGTGGTGCTGAATAAGCCGGGCAAGCTGACACCGGAGGAGTTCGAAGTCATTAAGACACACGCAGAATCCGGCGGCGAGATCATCGAAAAGACACTTACAGACATTGAAAGTGACTCCTATCTGAAAGTGGCACGGGAAATGGCGCTGTATCACCACGAGAAGTGGAACGGCACAGGCTATCCCTACCATCTTTCCGGAGAGGATATCCCGCTCTGCGCCAGAATCATGGCTGTAGTGGATGTGTTCGATGCACTGACCAGCAAGCGTGTCTATAAGGATGCGTTCCCCGTAGAGAAAGCGTTCCGGATTCTGGAAGAGTCCAGCGGAAGTCACTTTGACCCGAAGATCGTGGGGACATTCCTGGCACACAAGGAAGAAGTGACACAAGTTTTATTAAAATATCAGGATGTACATATATGAATGCGTTTTCCAGAACAGAATTACTTTTTGGCGCAGATGCCATGGAACGGCTGGCGAAAGCCCGTGTAGCAGTGTTTGGTGTCGGCGGCGTTGGCGGCTATGCTGTTGAGGCGCTGGCACGGAGCGGTGTGGGCGCACTGGATCTGGTGGATGATGATACGGTCTGCGAATCCAATCTGAATCGTCAGATCATCGCCACCCGTGCCACCATCGGGATGCCCAAAGTGGATGCCGCAGAGGAACGGATCCGCCTGCTGAATCCGGACTGCCGGGTGACAAAGCATCAGAAGTTCTATTTGCCGGAGACTGCCGGGGAGTTTGACTTTTCCCAGTACGATTATGTGATCGATGCCATCGACACTGTTTCCGGAAAACTGGGGCTGGCGGAACAGGCATATGCCAGCGGCACGCCGATCATCAGTGCCATGGGTGCAGGAAACAAGCTGGACCCGACGGCGTTTGAAGTGGCAGATATTATGCAGACATCGGTTTGTCCGCTGGCACGTGTCATGCGGCGTGAGCTGAAAAAGCGTGGTATTCCCAGACTGAAAGTGGTCTATTCCAAGGAACTGCCGGCTGTGCTGCAGCGGCTGGAAAAGACAGAGCAGGGAAAGCCTGTGCCGGGGAGCTGTGCGTTCGTGCCGTCTGTGGCTGGGCTGATCTTAGCCGGAGAGGTCATCAAGGATCTGACCGGTTTGCAGGCACATTTTTGATGGGAAAGGAATTGCTATGCTGACACCGCAGGAACAGGAACGCTACACCCGGCAGATCATGATGCCGGAGATCGGCGAAACGGGACAGGAACGTCTGAAAAACAGCCGTGTCCTTGTAATCGGCGCAGGCGGTCTGGGCAGTCCGGCAGCCTATTATCTGGCGGCAGCCGGCGTGGGGACAATTGGCATTGCCGACGGAGACAGGGTGGAGCTGTCCAACTTACAGCGGCAGATCCTGCACCAGGAGTCTCGCCTGGGACAGAATAAGGCGGATTCCGCCGCACAGACGCTCCACGGGCTGAATTCCCACGTGGATGTGAAAGCGTATCCCTGCTTTTTGGATGCACCTGCGCTGGAAAAACTGGTGCAACAATACGATATTGTGATCGATGCAGCAGATCAGCTGAAAAATAAGTTTATGATAAACGATGTGTGCGTGGCTGCCGGAAAACCCTTTGTACACGGCGGCATTACCGGCTTTTCCGGTCAGGTCATGACTTATGTGCCGGGAAAAGGTCCGTGTTACCGCTGTATTTTCGGGGACATTCCGGAAGGGGATGCGCCGGCGCCGATTCCGGTGATCGGTGTTACTGCCGGCATCATCGGCACGATACAGGCGGCAGAGGCGATTCGCTTTCTGCTGGGCAGCGACACACTGCTCACCGGAAAGCTGCTGGTGCTGGACGGCAGCCGGATGCAGTTCCGGACAGTGCCGTTCCCTCATGTTTCCGAGGCGTGTCCGCTGCACAAGAAATGATACAGACAAAAGGAGCGACTTAGATATGATGAATCCGAAAATGCTGATGCAGATGAAATCACTGCTGACAAAGTTCCGGCAGAACCACCCGAAAGTGCCGATGTTCTTCTCGGCAGCGTCCCGTGCGATCAACGAGGGCAGTGTGATCGAGATCAGTTTGACTACGGCAGAGGGAAAAGAACTCTGCACCAATATGCGTGTGACCCAGGACGATCTGGAAATGGTGCGGACTCTGGCGGAGATGGCATCGAAGTGAGATAAGAAGAACCGGCATGAAATATGTGCCGAATATAAAGCAAAAAAACGTGTCATTCTGCACCGACAGAGTGACACGTTTTTTGTAAGAAATGTTCTGCTGCGTTTACCGCATTCGTCTCCGATTTGCAGTTTTTCCGCAATTCTGATCGAACGACGGGTTGCAGCAGTAGAAGTTCTTTGCGTTCAGATCGTCCTGCACCTGGCGGAGTGCCTCGCCAAACCGCTGGAAATGCACGATCTCACGCTGCCGCAGGAACTTGATGGGATCACGCACATCCGGATCCTCGCACATCCGCAGGATGTTGTCATAGGTGCTGCGTGCCTTCTGCTCTGCCGCCAGATCTTCGGTCAGATCGGTGATCGGGTCACCCTTTGACTGGAAATACGCCGCAGTAAACGGCACGCCGGCTGCGCTCTGAGGATAAACGCCCAGGGTATGATCCACAAAGTAGGCGTCAAAGCCAGCCTCCTTGATCTGCTCCGGTGTCAAACCGTCTGTCAGCTGGTACAGGATCGCTGAAATCATTTCGACATGAGCTAACTCGTTTGCACACACATGGTATATATGTAGCATCTTCTTATAGTGTACATAACGCACAAATTGTACTGTACTATTTTGTGCATCCATACAAATATACCACGCAATGCGTAGTTTCCTATTGACATCCCACGCAATGCGTGGTATAATAGATATAGATTCAGACGAGGAGGAGGGAAAAAATGAATCTGAAAAGAAATAATGTGAAAGCTCTCCGAGAAAGCAGAAACATTTCCATGGAGCAGCTTGCGGAGAAAACAGGAGCGAACATCGGGACGCTGCAAAAAGTAGAAGACCAGAAAATTGTAGTTGCGTTTTTGGGAAAAGACGTAATAAGAAAAATGGCGGAGGTCTTAGAGTGCAAAAAACTAGAACTCTATTATCCTATGTCAATATTCAAAACGGCAGAAAACGGGTTCCTGCTTGTGGATAACATTTTCTGCGAAATCACCACAGGTGGATATGTGTGGGGCTGTATTGATGATTACTATTTTTTGTTGCCAAAAAGAGTTAAAGAAAACATCCCGGTAATCGATCAAATTATACCAACGCAAAAAGAACCGATCATCAAAAAAAATAGAAATAGAATATACTTTACAGATAGGGAGTATATGTATTTCAATTGCGAAAGAAAAGGAGCGATAAAATGAAAAAAATTAAATTGTATCTGCATTCCCACTTTGATTTTTTCAAGGAATGTTTTGTAGATGGTTGGTCGCTTATAGAAGACGGAGCCTATAGAGAGGAATTTTTCATCCTCCCCGATGGATTCTACATTGATTTGGTTGACGGAGATCCTGCAATAATCGAACGTGAGGACGGCGGAGACATGATCCGAGACATCATCACACTCAATGGCAGACCTTATATTGCAACCGCCGGTTACAACCTTGCGCTGGAAATGACAACGGAGAAGGAACCAGCACAAGAAATTACAGAAATCCGGGAAAAGCTCGAAATGAAAAAAGTTGAATTTGCAGCCGAGCTTGGAATCCCTATCAGAACCCTGGAAGATTGGGAGAGCGGAAACCGAGTACCACCGGTATATCTTGTTAAGTTAATCAAGTTCTGGGCGGAAAACAAATAACAAAAAAAGCGGCAGTGCAATTGGAAACAACATTCCCAAAGCACCGCCGCCTTTTTTATCTATTTACACTTCCCGGAAATTGTCTACACTCACATAACCAGTAACGTACTTGCCGGCAGGTGTCTTGCCGCAGTACCCCTTACGGGTCGTAATCCGGAAACGTCCCAGCTTGCACTGCTTGCCGTCGTAGATGTAGTACGTTCCGGCAGGTAATGTGCCGGCTGCCTTGGTTGCTGTATCGCTGGCAAACAGCTGCGTCTTGGTCTTGTACAGCCGCACAGCCTGCCCCTTTTTCCAGTCATAGCGCAGAGCAGACGGCTTGCTTGTTGAGGTACTGGACGCACCCTGCATTTGGTCAAGGTATCGCTTTACGGTCGCCTTAAATGTTGTCCAGTGCGGCAGGATGTATGCCGGACATATCTTGTAGCTGTTGTGCATTGTGTTCAGTTGGTCTACAGTCCCTCTTTTTCCGTCACGGACGTTAAGCCAGTATGTGTGGGTGTATAAGTGATCGATACCAAGCCTGTATTGATGCAGCAGCGCAGCAGCCAGGCGTGCGGCGTTATCCTCTGCCTTCTTGTCTTCTGCATCTCCGCTGCCATTCATGATGCACTCAATGGCAATCGTTCTGCGGTTGCCGTTTCCGTTTCCGTCAGCAGCGTGCCAGCCAGACAGAGAGTAAGGCAGATTCTGCCATGCACAGGTGCTGTCTACATAGTCATGTACACGTACAGTTTTCATGTTCCCGTTGACGGTAGCCCTGGTGTACTGTTCTGCAGGGGTTGTCCCTGCGGCAGTCTTGATGCGATCAGTGTTGTGGATTGTCACACCCAGCACCTTACCGGTCATCAGAGCTGTGGGCATATCAATATGATTTGGATTGTGCTTGGTGAGCAGGTATTCCTTGACGGTAACGCCGCCCAGTGTTTTGATTTTGTCCGGTTTTAAGATTGCCATTTTTAATTCTCTCCTAACGTTTTTATAATTTCTTTTTCTCTTTCACTCAGCGTGAATCGTTCCGCCTTTTCCCGTTCCGCCTTTTCCCGTTCTGCCTTTTCGTATTTTTTTGCGCATTCTTCAGAAACCAAATACGCACCGCCGAAAATTGCTTTTTTGGTCGATTTCTGCGAATCTAAACGAGAAATAAATATTGATTCGGATTTTTTTACACGGATTTCGATTCCGTATCTTGCGAACGGTCCAAGGCGTGCTGCTTGTGCAACGTTCGAAGGATATGAATATTTAGGTAGCGATTTTGCAACTTGTTTACGTGTTAAATCAACTGCATTTTTGACTGCTTGATGCAACGATGGCGCTACCCGGAATCGCAAGTCTCTTGACTCAAGATTTGTCACAAACGATGTTTTAACATTTGCACCGTTTTCATAAATAACATTTGTGTCAACGATCATTGCAGTGCAATTTCGATCACGAACCGAAGTAAATAACGTTAAATTATTTGCAAACAAGAAAAATTTAATGTTGTTCGAAATGTAAAAATCAAGAATCTTGCTGAAAATGGAAAACGGTGGATTGTCCACCACAATTGCACCGCCGCTATAGTCATAATTTTCATAGTCACCGCCGGGGAAAAACGGGCGCACAAACTTTTCACGGCTTATGCCGTATTCGTTTGCCACCCAATTGGCAACAGCATCATAAACCAACGGTGGCGTATAGCAATCGTCTGTTGTTTTTTTGGCTTGAATTTTTCGACAAATTCTTCGTATGTTTCGCCGGATGCCATTACTCTTCTCCTTCCACTTCCGGCAGACCTGCAACGGATGTCAGCACGGACAGGATACCAGCTACCAGAGCAGTACTTCCGACCACTGCCCAGCTGATATCCTGCATGGTTGCGGCTACGCCGATCGCTGCAACCGCTGTCTGTGCCATTGTTTTGACGGCTCTGATTGCCGCCGCCTTTGCCCACTGTTTCCAATCACGATTTTTCATGTTGTACCTCACTTTCCAGTTTTTCAACCTTGCATTCCACTTTCGTCATGCGGTCGATCAGATTGTTGTGCTTGTCTACACGCCGGGAGAGCGTGTCTACATCGTTTCTGAGCGCATCCAGCTTGACCTGCAATACTGCGGTCGCCTTACTCTGCATGAGCGCAGAGCCGCCCACAGCCCCAAGTGCGGCGATTCCAGCGGTTACGATCTCTGTCCAGTCCATTTGGTTCACTTCCTTTTTTAGTCCACAAAAAGTCCTCGTGTTTTCTCTTATCCGAGCAAGTATGTCAAGTCGATGCGGTATGTAGTGCTTTTCACAAAGGTTCCGGCTGCATCAGAACTGAAAGACACAACGCCTGCCGTGTCCACTTTGATGACAAAAATCTTTCCGCTTGGTGTGTATCCACAAGTCTGCACCACGGTCGCCGGACGATACCCAGCAGGCAGCGTGCACACCGTCGGAGAGCCATATGTGCTGCTAAAAGTCACCTCACCACGCACTTCTACAAGCTGTCCATACTTCCGGCACTTCACTGTGGAAGTCACCGTGAAGGTCGTGTTTCTGGTGGTGTCTACCCAGCCACTATCAGTAAGAGTAGTGGCTTCGGTAGCTTTATTTACGGTGCTGGTCAGAAATGCCTGGTCATAGTATGCTGTGTCGGCGGCACTACCTTCTGGTTCCTCAGACTGTATCAACTCCTGAGATGTCCAAGACTTATACTTACCGTATACGGAGAAATTGCCATTCCAGTACGTCCATGGCAGATATACCCAGACTGTATAAGTGTCGTGTGCTGTAGGTATCACTTTGACTTTGACACCACCGCAGTTGATACGATATACTGTAACGCCGCACGCTTTATCTGGTGATGGGGCAGACTGCCAGCCGTCCTTGATCTGGATTTCAAAAGATGAATTCTGGTCTGTGCGAGCGTTTGCCCCGTCACCCGTCCAAACACGTACCACGGCACTTCTGAAATTACCAGAGGATACCAGTGTGCCAAGCTTAACCCATTGTGCAGCGTTGCTGGCACCGCTTACCAAAAGAGCACTATTTATTATCATCGCATGCGTGTGACCAGATGCCGCCTTGCTGTCCAGTGCGGCTTTTACAGCTTTGTTCTGCACCGGATTTGTGGAGGTAGCAGACAAGGCACTGTCTACCGCAACTTTAGTTGCACCAACAGCGATACCGTCCAACTTTTTCTTATCCGCCGCACTCATCAACCCATGCGCCGACTGCGTAGCATCACTGTAAGTCGTGTTGTTATCTGCACCCCATACAGCTGTACCATCTGCTGACCAGCGCAGTATCTGCCCACTGCTGCCGCCGGATGGGATGTGCTTGTTCCCGGAGGTTGTGGGGTGGGTGTATTTGTTCGCCCCGTCTGCAATGCCGGCTAGTTTGGTTTTTTCCGCCGTCGTATATGATGCCGTCGTACCATCCAATACAGACTTATTATCATGCGTATGTGTATTGCTGTACACAGTGTTCCATAGGGCATCTGTGATCTTGTCCAGTGTGTCCTTGTTATCGTGTAAGTGAGCCTTGTTCGCTGCGCTGTTGATGATTTTCCACTGTTCTTCGTTGAGTTGGTCAAGAATGTTTTGATTGCTGTGCTGGTGGCTTGCTATAGTCAATCGTCCAGTTTTGATGTCAAGGGTAACTGTTGTGCCGCCGTTTCCCTCGATGAGGAATGATGCTTGTTTTGTGGATGCCGTATATTTAGATGATCCTGTTGCGATTGAGGAAAATGCGTTCTGGTTGACTTCTGCACCATCGGCAATTCCTTTCAATTTTGTTTTCTCTTCGGTGGTGTAGGATGCCGTGATTTTATCAAGCACATCCTTGTTGCTATGCTCGTGCGTCTGACCGTACACTGTCAACCATGAGACTTCGTCGATTTTATCCAGCGTTTCCTTATTGGCGTGAGTGTGTGCCTTATTTTTGGCGCTGTTAATCGATTTCCATTCTTCTTGTGTGATCTGGTCTAACACGTCCTTGTTGTCGTGTTTATGGCTCATTCCATATACCCTTGTCCATGATGTTTCGTCGATCTTGTCAAGAGTATCCTTATTGCTGTGCGTATGTGCTTTATTTTTGGCCGCCATCAATTCAGACCACACGGATGGTGTCAGCTTGTCTAAGGTGTCCTTATTGTCATGCGTGTGGGCTTTGGTTACAGCGCTTTTGAAATCTGTATAGTCTTGTTCCGTGATCTTGTCCAATACGCCCTTGTTGGCGTGAGTATGTGCCATTGCATCTGACCCAGAGCCAACGTCGGAGATACTGCCGCCGCCGGTTGTCGTACCTCCGGATGCAATACCAGATTCTTGTGTGCCGACTGTGAGCCGTGCGTCTTCTGGAGCTGCCAGCGGTATTTCGATTGATGTGACCGGGAACAATTGTTCTTCCTCGTATCCCGGCAGCTGTGTGCGTACATAATCGCCGCACACAAAATGTGACACACTCTCGTCAATATCGGCAATATCAATTGCCTCAGCACTGACCGTGCTTGACGCCATGCCATTCTGTTTGAGCCATACTGCACCAAGATATGCAATAGTATCTGGTGCGGACTCATCGTCAAATGTAACTGTCTGTTGGATAAGTCCGTACTTTTCTACACGAGATTTGCTGTAAACCATGTCACCGGATTTCACATAATCTTCGCCGACCAGCTGTGCCAACAGCGCTGTCATACTGGTATCGTTGGATTTCATGATGTCGATCCGGAATTCGTCATCTTCCGAGCTGCTGTCTTTCTTTTTTCCCAAGGGGACAACTGCCGTGACAATAGGCGTTGCATCGTATGTCCAGTCGCAGTTCATCAGATTTTTTGCATATCGGATATCCTGGTCACAAGTAGCATCTGGGATGGCGAGCCAGTCGATAACTCCGGCGCAATCATCCGTGCCGGAATACCGGATGCGCAAGATGCCGCCAAAAGAGTCAAGCAGTTTCTGCGAAATTTCTTCCCAGTATGACGGATGCACACCGCTTGATCTGGAGATAGTGCCTTCTGTTCCGTCTTTTCTCTTTGCCTTCTTCACTGTAACTGTTCCGAGCGAGAATTTTTTCGATTTGTCACGTACAGCCTTGTTATATGAGCTTATGTACCACGAAAGAGCCTGTTCTGGCGTAGCACCAGACAGATGGTATGATGGTACACACAGCTCGTTCAGCCACGCCAGAGCGCCTTCACAGCTATATGTACGCACACCGTCCATCGTTTCGGAATAGCCGGTCACTGTGCCGTAGAAAATCAGCTTGCTGTCCTGCCAGATTTTGACCCTGGACACCTTGCAGACAACATCCGGATATACCGGATGCTGAGGATACAAGACAAAATCAAAGCTGTCAGAACCATTCACAATCAGCTTTGCGACAGGGTCAGAAATGCAGTCAAATCCACCTACGGAGTTTGTGCTGCATAAGTGTACACCGTCTATGGTTGCTTGATACATAATGTCACAGACTCCTTTCCTGCCATGTTACGGTTACTGTAAGTTCGCCGTCGGCACAAAATCCAAAAATTTGTGTAGCTCCGGGCGCAACACGGCACTGCTGGAATTGCACGTCTTTGTCTGCCTCAGCAAGCTTTGACGCATTAACGTATGTTTCTTTTGTGCCACCACCGCTTATTTCCTCGGTCAGCGACACGCAAAACGGTTTGCTGGCACGGAACACAGGCAGCACAGGCATTTCGCCGAGATTCTTGACGGTTGCGTGTATCTGCTTATTGTAGCCGCCCAGATTATACAGCGTATCTCCAGAGCAGGTTTCCGTTTTTGGTTTCACCTTGTACCTGTACGGGTCACACTGTGCTGTCACTTCTACAGTTCCAAGCTGTCCGTCTGGTTGTAACGCACCCACAGAACATCGTCCGCTGTAATAATAATCCTTATCATCATCCAGGATGATTTTCACTCTTTTGCCGTTGATTCCATTCTGCAGCGCCGCATATGCGGCGGACAAACCAAAACGATCCGCCGTGAATGTGAATTGCATCTTGATTTCCCGGCTGTTGTAGGTAACGCCTCCAAAATATTCCGTAAAATCAAGCGGTGTTTCCATTCCAGGAACAGTCACAAGTTTCAAATTTGGCTCAGCCGCACCAATCTCATAAGAGTTAAGCCACATCCCGTAGTCGTTGTACGAGTGTTTTCCGTCAAATTTGATACCTTTCATATCGTCGTTACACCTCGTTTCGCTCTTGATTGCAGGGTGCCAAGCTCTCTATTCATGTCGGATGCAAGCAGCCGTGCAACTGTTCTTCCGTTGAGCTTGATGTCATGACCGGATACTGCCAGCAGCTGTGGGAAGTATTCCGCCAGCAGCGCCAATATTTCCGCAAGAGCGTGAGAAATTCCGGCGGTCTCTGCCTTAACAGCGTCCTGCACATACTCTTGCAATGTAGCAATAGGAGCGACAGCCTCTGCACCTGCCTCACCACCAATCATGGCGTTACCAGTGCTAGGGTTAACGCCAAAAATGGTCGGCTGGTTAAGTACAGCACCCTTTGCGTACCATTCCACGCCGATATGCGGAATAGACGGTGGGTCGAGTGAGAAACTGCCTTCAATTCTAAAATGTGGCAACTTAATTTCGGGAAGATGCCAATCAAAATTGAATATACCTTTCAGCCAATCCACAACGCCGCTGATGGTTTCTTTTACTCCGCTAAATTTTTCAGAAGCAGCGTTGAAAATTCCCTGGAAAGTATCCTTGAATCCGCTTAGGAAACCGCTCAAATATCCAGAGACCGTGTTCCACAAGCCAGAAAAGATGTTTACAATGCCATCTCCCATTTCCCCGAATCCTTGTTTGATTTTATCGGTGTTTCCGGTGCACGCACCAACCAAAACGTCAAACAAGCCCTGGAACCACGAGAAAACGCCGTCCAGCCATTGCAGGACACCATCAATTGCGCTCATTAACCCGTTGATGATACCAGATATCTCAGACACAGTTGTGGCAACTGCTGCTCCGATCAATCCAATAATCGGTTGTAACCAGCCTAATTTGTCCCCAAATCCCTGGAATTTTTCAATCCATCCGGGGACGTGTTCGCTTAGGGTTTCAGAAATTACAGATATAACCGGTGTGAATATAGCCGATATAACATTGATAACATCAGCGACAGCCTGGCAAGCTCCGGCGAACAAAGACATTACTGTGGATGCTGCTCCACCGCTTTCCGAAAATCCGGACAGCTTTTCCGTGATAGGGGAAATAGCGTCTTTCAGATCGTTCCAAGCGCATTTCAGAGCGTCCATAATTGGCTGGAAAGACTCTTGCACAAAAGCCGCAACAGCCTGTGCTTTCTCCCACCATTCACCAAGTTTGTCCTTGAATTCGCCTATTTTCGGTGCGATTTCTTGGAATTTCTGCCGTGCAATATCAACCCATTCGGAGAGCTTTTGCATAGCAGGATTTACAAATTCTTCCAGAATCGGGTCTCCGACTTCCGCCTTAAATTGCCGCCACTTCTCCGTCAGATTCGCTTGCACGTTGGCATACTGCGTGGATTCCTTTGCCGCTTGCCCGACGGCGCCGGATGCCTGCATCATGTTCTGTGCATATTCCAGACGTGTAGCCTGTTTTGTTGCCTCGTCCAGGCTTGCCCATGCTTTGGTTTCGGAAACAATGCCTTTTTCCACGGCGTAGGACGCCATCTGCGTGTCATTTGCGAATAAGCCAATAGCCTCGCCGCCCTCGTAAGAACCATTTATAAAGCTATTCAGATGCCCCATAGACTCATCCAGAGAAACATCCCAGAATGCGGCTGCGTCGGATGCCATAGACAAACCAGACGCTGCAAGATCAGTGGCATCTTCCACCCCAAAACCTAAGCCCTTAAATTTTGCGGTAAGGGAAGTCATGCTGCCGGTCAGACGTGTGGACACTACGCCGGTAGAGTTCGCCACTTCCTGCATCTTCTTTTGTGCATTCCCGGCGTAATCCCCCATGATTTGGTCAAACGAGGAATTTTCCGCAGAAACTTCGGCTGCTGCGTCCACAGATTCTTTTCCGAAATCTACCAGCGCACGTCCTGCCTGTGCTGCAAGGTCAATGACCTTTTCCAGACCGCTTGCTATTACATTTGCAATAGCGCCTTTCATGACGGAAAATCCGCCCTCTGCATTTTTGGCGCTGTCTCCAAGGTCTTTGACCGACTTTTTCGCCTTTCCGGCGGAATCGTCAAGATCATTCTGCGTTCGGTCTAACTGATCGGCAGCTCTTTCAGCGATTTTCAGCTTGTTTTCGTTCTGTTTCAGTTCGGCGCTAAGCTTTTCGATGCTTTGTGCGCACTCTTTCGCCTCTTTGGAGTTCTTTCCCTGTGTCAGATAGAGGTCTTTGTATTTGGTTTTCAGCTTGTCAAGCTCTGACTTCTGCTCGCTGATTTCTCCGGTCAGAGAATCCAGAGACGCAGATGTGGCTTTAACATCGCTGCTCTTGCCCTTAAAAGCCTTGCTAAATGATTCTCCGATCTTCCCAAACGCTTTTGACATTTTGGATTCCGCTTTCTCAGCGTCTTCCTGCGTTGTCTGTAGCTGCTTTCTCGCATCGTTGCTGTCAACGACGATTTTTCCGCACAACTTAAAAATATCCGTTTTCCCTCACCTCCTGTCAATAGGTCATTTCTGCCGCTCCAAATTGCATCTTCTCAAATCTTGCTATATTGTTCCGGATCAGTGCAGGTACAGCATCCTTGCGGATGTGCCTAGACTGTTCTTTCGCAGAGCTGGTTTGCAAACCATCCAAAAATTCGTTAAATGACTTGTCTCGGACTTGATGCAAGAAAAACTCCCAGCACTGCTGCTGGGAGGATTCCTTAAACATTTTGCAAACTGTGTCTGTAAATCTGCACTGCCGCAGCGCTATTGCCAGCATTTCCAACGGGTTTGCATAGCGCCGGTATAACAGATCAAAAAAGCCGGTTATTCCGTCTTCGCTCCGGCAAATGAAAACAGCTCCGTAAAAAAATCCTTGATTTCCTTAGAAGTCACAAGTTCCCGGAGCATAACGGCATAATAGCCAGGGCTGGACTTTCCGATCTCCTCTTCTGTTGTTCCGGTGAGAGATGCCAGCAGCTTTCTCAAATACGGTTCGCACTTCCTGTAGTTGCGAATAACAATTGCAACTACCTTTGCTGCCGCAATAGCGCCGATCTGCCGGAAAACGTCCTTTCCGTTGGACTTCTTACCGGTAGATTCTCCGATTCTTGCAACTGCTGATGCAATTGCCGGGTCTTCTGTCAGTGCTGCGATTTCGTCGGAACCGACTGCAGCGACAATATCAAATAATGTTCCGATGTCGTCGGCTGTTAAAGCTCTTGTGAATGTAAAATCTTTCTTTACTGCCATTTTTGGTTCGCCTTTCCTCTCTTACTTTACAGTTGCTGCCTTGCTTGCGGAATTTGTGGACGCACTCTGTGCATCTGCGCTTGTTTTCGGATAATAAATCCGGATGCCCAGACCAGTCATGCGGTCATTGTCTGCATAGGGCTTGTACGCCTCAAATGTAAGCGGCAGGACGCTCGCCTCAAAACTCTTTCCGTCAACTTTTGCGCCGCTGGTGCAGATTGCCTTGTTAAAAATAATAACAATAGGCTTACGATCTTTGAGCGTTTCGCCCACATATGCCAGGCTGTCAATCCAGTGTTCTTCTTTGATTGTTTGTCCTGTCTGACCAACCAAGTAGTCTTTTGCGCCTTGGGAATCTGTCAAGTTGGAAAACAATGCGTGATTCAACAGTTCCGGTGTCATATCCAGTGCGTTAACTGTCAATGTGCCTGTTTCACCGGTTTTCACAACGCCGCCATACACCTTAACGCCTACACCGTCAATTGGGACATCGTACAGCGTGCTGGTGATTTCCAAGCTATTACCACCAGAGGTGGCACAAAGCAAAGATTCCGAAAAATTGAACTGTGCATTGCCGCCGGCTGCGCCTGTGGTCAGTTTCAATCCTTTGTGGATTGTACCTGCACCAAGCCAGATGCGATCCAGTGTATTTGTGGTCATGCCATGCTGTCCTGTCTGCATATTACTCAACACTCCATTCTCTGTATTTCAAGTTGATTTGTATTTTTTTCATTCGTGCATCATCGCACGGAATCGCCGTGGCGCTGTCGTAGTACAACAACACCGCATAATTATCACCGGACGTGCTATATCCGGAGACTCTTGGAAACGCCCGGCAAATCTTCTCACGAGCGTTCACAAGCGCATCCCAGCTCGTTCCAACCAGCGTGAGCAGGAACGTTCCGGACATCATGCCGCTTTCTTCTGTTACCGGGCTGCTGCTGCAATGTCCAACGCAGTATACCGGCGGCAGCTTTCCGGATGTCTGGTATGTCTCATACTGATACGGTATTTCCGCTGTTTCAAGTCGTTCTTTTACCGCCGCCAGCAGTTCTTTTGTCATGACACACCTCGTTTCATAATTGTAGCCAGGCGTTGCTCTGCTTTCGGCAAGTCTTGATCTGCTGCGTGCTGCAGCGTGTGTTGCGCCGCCTTACCGTCCGTCTTGTAATATTGCACTCCGTTTTTGCCGTATACAACTGTGACCTTGCCTTGATATGTCGGTTTCCTTGACCCAGTGTATCCGGCAACAGGGACGTACCAAGGGGACGCTCTGCCGTCACCGTTCGCTGCATGGGAACCAGTCCCAAACTCATTCCAGACGGCATTTTCTAGGTTGCTGCCAACAGTAACGGAATGCTCTGCCGTGTCAACAACATAGTCCCATGAGCCTTTCAGTTGTCCCTCGTCTACGGGAGACATTGCCGCAGCATCTGCCGACAGCAGCACACCCATTTCCGTGAGAAATTGTTCCACAGCGCTGTCAATCAGATCGGCAACCTCCAGGATATGCGTTTCCAGTGATACCGTTTCAATTTTCACTGTGCCGCACCTCCCGTGTACCGCAGATAGATTTCCAGCTGTGAGCCGTTTCCCATTTCCATAGGGTTGTCAATGTCAAGCACATCATACCGCTTTCCGCCACAACGTAAGCGGCAGTTCTCCGGGACAATGTTCTCCGGCAGTTGCACCCAGTCCGCCACAAAAATGTGCGTAGACTGTTCCGTCTTGGCGTTGTACGTCGTGTAACGGCTATCGCTGCCGGAGAGGTCAAGCCAGCCATTGAGCGTAAGCACAGGCGTTTCCTGTTCCACTGCCTCGCCGATCTCGTTGACCTCGCTTTCCACAAGCAGCAGTTCTGCATCTATATTCCCACCAATCAAGCCGTGCATCGTCAGAACCTCGCTTTCCGGTATCTGTCCAGGAATTTGGTCAGCCGTGCAGGAACACCCAGAACGCCGCTGTAAGCGTCCTCACCGGAAAAGGTGACACTATGGCGGCTAATCGTCTCGGATGCGATACCAGCCTTCTCCGGTGCGCTGTTGGCTGCCTTGCTAAGCTTATAACGCATGATGTCAACGCAACCCATCACAACATCCGGCGGATACACAACAAGGTGTACCTCCACGCAATCTGCATCCGGCAGTTCCGGTGACAATGTTCCGCCGCTGCCAACGGTGTACAGATAATCTCCGATCTGTACAGTATCGCCGCTGTGGATGCGCAGGCTGGGTGTAAGCATTGTGTTGTTCTGGATTGCCGTTTTATGGCAAAAATTCCGAACGGTAAATGTGTTGTGCGTCTCCTGTCGCACCGCAGATTCCAGTGCGGTCAGATATTCGTTAAGCATTTCTTCTGTTTCTGCGGTCTCCACAAATTTCCGGAGATGCTCTGCTGTCATTAACATTGCGCATCGTCGCTCCCTTCCTTACTTCTTAAATTTGGCAAGTACAACCTTGGATGTGTCGGACAGAGCCACAGCATAGAAACGATCTGCGCTGATGTCAGTCTTTCTTGCGAGCGTATCACGCTCTGTTTCCACGTTGGTGTCACGCTTAAGGTATACGGTCAGTGCTGCGGTATCGTCTTCTGTTTCGCTGTCCTGGTTGAGCTTGACGATCGGGCAGAAATAGCAGGGTGTAGTGGACTTAGACACCTTGTCACCAATTTTGGCAGACGGCAGAGTCTTCTGTACATCGGCGATATTGCTTGCAGTGGTAGCTGTGCCGGAGGATTCGTCGAAATAGTACCACTCACTGTGCAGCGGTACTTTCTTGGACGGTACAACACGGCAGTTAGCCACCATGCCAATTTCGCCGGTCAGCATTACGCCGCTCTTGTACTTGTCAGCGCTGATAAAATCACTGTCCTTGCGCAGCTGGGTGACCTGCTTGGGGTGTACAAAAATCACCTTGTCTGTGTTTACTTCCTCGTCCAGCACGTCGATAGCGTCCACAATGCCAGCGTACTTGATAACCGCAGAGCTGCCGTCATAGACAAGCTGTGCGCCCTGCAGAGCTGCCATTGCATCTGCATCAACCTTTGCGGCGATAGACTTTCCGATCTGGTTGTTGGTTTCTGCAACCGGGTTGCCATAGCCAGACAGTACAGACTCATCTGTCAGCTCCACTGCCTTCATCGCCTTCTTGATCTTAACAGTGGTTGTGCTGGTCTGCAGCTTTACGGTGTCAGCCTTGACGCCCTCTGCAACGTCAACAGCATCGCCAATATAGCTGTACTGGGGTACTGTGATGGTGTCACCAGGCACGCCCTGCAAGGTCGTGTCAAGCTTTGCGAACGGTGTAACAACGATCTTACTTGTGATTTTGGCGGAGATCATGTCCGCCATAACCTGCGGATTTACGAGGTCCTTAATGGTTGTAGTATCTGCCATTGTTATTCTCCTTTTCTCCCTGTGAGGGTGTCATATGTTTCTCTGTCATTCTTGTACAACTCCAAGCGCTGTGCGTAGGACATTTTTGAGAATGCGTCTGCTGTAACCGCTGCGCCGCCGCTGTTGCCAGGTAGCTTGTTCTCAATCACCTGTTTCTGTTCCGCCGCCTCAAATTGGTTTGGGAACTGGCTTTTCAGCGTTTCCAGAGTTGCATCCCAGCCTGTCAGCTTTCCGTTATCGTCCAGCGACACGCCATCCATGCCCTGCATCTTATACGCCAGATAGTCAGTATCCAGTGCGCCAGCTTTCAGCAGTGCAACCTGTACAGCTGCATCCAGCTTTGCTTTTGCAAGGTCTGTTTCCAGCTGTGCAATGCGTGCGTTTTCCTGGTTCTGCTTTGCGGCACTGTCCGCCTTAGACTGTTTCTGAGCCTGTTTCAGTGCATCCTGTGCCTGCTGTAGCTGTGCCTGTAGTGCGCCATATTCTTCCGCCGTGTAAGTCTTTCCGGACGGAGGCGGGGAAGTATCCGGCTGCTGCTTTGTGCCGTCTTCCGGCGTATCCTGTTTCTTTGCCTCTTCTGCCATTTTTATCATTCCTTTCTGTTTTTTTTGTATAAAAATAGCACCGGTTTCCCGATGCTGATTTTTCGAAATAGAAACGCCTACCCACTAGCTTTCCTGTTTCTATTCTCCATCCCTCCGCCAGTTTTAGCCCGTGGTCGGGGCAGTGGTTACTCTACAATGTGCCAGTCCTCTGCCAGCATATCGGTCTGACTAGCCAGCCAGCCGATGCAATACCGGTTATCTGCGGTTTTCATAACAACGCTGTCAGTAAATGGATAACTTCCGTCACCGATTTCCTGCGTCAGTAATTTGCCGTCGGCAAGGTAGAGGTACATTCCTTTGCCGTTCCAGCCGGTTCTTGCAACTTTCTTTCCGTTTTTCATTGCCTCCAGAGCCTCGCCAAACGTCATGCTTACCTGTTCCATCATATACTACCTCTTTTCATCTTTGTACAATTTTCCTTTGCCGCCGTTCGCTTTTGGCTCTGGCGGCTGTACTTCCGTTGCATACCCCTCATGATGCGGTATAACAACATCGTTCTTTTCTTTTTGTTTCTTGACGTATCCAGCACGGTACTCTGCGTATGACTCGCCGGAAACCTTTGTAAGCTCCCGGTTTTCATTGTCCCACTTGTAATCGCTGCCGGCTCTGAGCGCCCATCTGGGGCGGCTGTAGGCATGGCAGCGGCAATTGATATCCTCGGAGGGGATACCGAATTTACCAGGTGCTTGTGCTTTTCTGCCGTCAATTTCAAATGGCTCTTCCAACTCTCGGACTTGTCCGTCCAGTTGTACGTGGTGCGGTCTGGTTTTTCTGTCCATAGTGCTGTCCCACTGTTTCACCAGATCGGCACCGTGTTCCTTTGCGGCTTTTGCGGCATCCAGCCTGGCGGCGTTTGCGATGCGGTTTCCTTCTGTCCGGACAATCAATTTCGCACGTCCCAGAGCGCCGCCACGCATACCGGCATAGTTTCCAATCATCTTTCCGGTGATCTGATTTACCATGTCACCGTAGCTTGCACCCGACGCAAATCCAGCTGACACAATGTCAGTGATGTGCTTTTTTAAGCCGTCAAAATCTTCTCCGATACTGTCGTATAGCGACTTAGACAATTTTGTCTCGTTGGTTACAGCCCGATGCACCTTGTCTTGTGGGATAGGCAACGCAAGGCGTAGACCGTCACTCTGCAGCTCGTACAGAACCGCCGTGTGTCCGGTTGTGTAGCAGTCTTGCAAGTACACTTGTACTGTGTCATAGGTGTTGTTGTGTAGCTTTTCCAGCACCTGTTCCAGCTGTTTTTTAACTGCCTCCTGGAAAGACTTCTGGTATGCGATTGCCTGCCGGTTCTCTTCGTCCGTCCGTTCGTCCAGTTTTTTTATTTTTTCCTTGACACGCTCCAGCGCCAGACTGTACGACCGTTCCAGCTGTGCAAGGACTCGCTTTTCCTGCTGTAGCTCATACTTCGTTGTCTGTTTCTGCGCCGGTGTCATTTGCCGCACCTTCTTCCAGCTGCTGCATCATGCTGTCCAGCTGTTCGCTGTCAGCCAGTTCTATTGCTTTTCGCACCTCAGATTCATCCAGTTCCAGCACGTTACACAACTGCGGCAGTACCGGATCAATTCCAACTTGTGCAGCAGCAGCAAGCAGCGTGTTGATTTTGGTCTGCGCCGTGGTTGCCTCTGTTGATTCGATTGTGGCGTTGTCAGACTCGTTTGTGATGCAGGATCGTGTGAAATCCATCTTGACATCTGCACGAGTATAAGCCGTGCCACGTTCCTGGTTGATGCGTTCCAGCACCACATCCAGGATTCCGCCCATCGTCTGCCGCAGATGCGTTTCCAGCTTGTCGCACTTGATGTCAAGCAATGCGTACCGGGACTTAATGACAACGTTTGTAACGTTTCCGTCTCCGACTTGGGAGGCGTCAAAACCCATGCCAAATTGATAGATGTTTTCCTTGTCCAATTCCAGCTTGACTTTTCTCGCCTCATACGGGACAGTAACCGTTTTCATTTCCACGCCGCCGCCGTCTGCTGTGCCAATAACTTTTTTGGTTTTGAGATTCTGCATCAGCTCCGTCATGTCAGTGCCTGGGAACCCGGACACTACCACCAGATACTCCGATGCGTCCTGTAGGTTGTTGGACAATCCACAGGACATCAAATCGTAATCATCAATAAGAGCCTTGATAGGCTGCAATCCGGATACCTGTTCCCGGTTGTTGTCAATCCGGAACCAGGGCAGGAATCCCAATCCCTCAAAATACGTGTCGTCTGAGTTGTGTTTCTTGTACAGCACGTGCGGTCTGGGATTCGGCGCATCCGCTGTCGATGCGTCCAACGTAATTGTTCCACTGTCAACCTGGGTATACATCCATGTCTGGTTATCATCCATGACCATGATCTTGTATACTATGTGACCGTAGATATCCTTACGCTGCAGATAGCGATACAAGACGTAGTCTCTGCCATCTGACGTATACTGCCCGTCTGCCTCGGTTACCGACAAGGAATCAGCGCACTGGAATGACAGTCTACCGTCCGTATCCACATATGCGTACAACCAGCCCCATCCACACACAACAGCGTCTGTGCAAGCGTCAGCCAGTTCTGCACGGAATCGGTCGTTCTCGTTAAAATAACGGTCCATTTCCTTTTGCAGCTCTGCGTCCTCAGCTGTGACAATACGGTCTCTGTTGCTGAGCAGGTACTGTATTTCCTGGTCAACCAATTCTGTGAAAAACGGGTGAGCTATCTTGATGTTGCTCCTGGTGTGATCCTCTTGCAATTCCCCGAAAGCGTCATAATAGAACAGCCGGTAGTCTTGTATATCATGCGCTGCGTGGTAATACCTGCGTCCAACCTTAGCTTGTGCCTTGCGGTTGTCAATTGTATTGAGTAGCGTCTGTATCTCTCCAATATTAAGCATTGTGTCACCTCCTATACAAGCCACATACCCTGCGGCTTGGGGTTCTCGTATACTCCCGTCAACGCATCCGGTGCATCATCGTGTGTGTTCTTTCCGTCTCGCTGGTAAGCAAGGATTGCTTTTGCGAAATCCTGCCATCGATCCATCCAATTGACAGGGAAAAGAACATTTCGCATAACGCCGGTGCTGTTGGACAGAATCCGTGCAACCTTGTTCTTGTTCTGGTGGAACCACGTGATCTGGGTGTGTTGATTCCCAAGTTCTCTGCATTCTCGCTCTACGTTGCGTGCAAATCCTCTACCGCCGTTGTTGGACTCTATGATTGCACACCCTATGCCGTGTTCTGTCAGCATTTTCGCCGTTTGCGGCTCTGTTATTTCCATCGGCTCACTTGTGTATAGAACGTCTAAGATGTAGTACGTTCCGTCGTACACGCCATAGCAGATGCTGCACAGATAGTCGCTGCCTTCGTCTGCTGTGTCCGTATAGCACAACAGGTATTGGAGCAGGGACGCTCCATTCTCATCTGTGGGCAGTGCTGTATATGTCTGTACGCTGGTGTACAGTCTGCCCTTGATGTCAATAGGCTCTTGTTGGTAGTTGGCTGCGGCGATCTCTTTTCCCATAGCGCCAATTTTGGCAAGATAGGATTTTTTCGACAAGATTCCGTTGCACAGCATCGTACCATCATCCTGCAAGGCTTTCATTTTCACGTGCCGCAGCCGTGCGCCGGATTGCTTGTAATGCTCCAGCGCACGTCCTGCCAGATCGTCCGTTGCCCAGCGTGTCATTATGATGATAAGCTTTCCGCCCTCTTCCAGACGGGAAAGCATTGTGTCAGTGAACCAGCTCCAATGCTTTTCTTTCACCAGCTCGTTGTGCGCCTCTTCTGCGTTCTTGATAAGATCGTCAATAATCATGAGGGATGCACCAAAACCTGTGGCTGTACCAGTAGGGGACGTTGCGAGGTAGTTGTTATAACCGCCTTCCAAGCTCCACAGATTCATTGCGCCGTCGCCACGCTTGATAGACACGCCAGGGAACACATCGGCATATACAGGCTTGTACAAGTCCGCTTTCTGTTCCATGATGGCGTTTCTGACGTTTTTGGAAAACATTGTGGAAAGCGTCTCATTGTAAGAACCTGTCATGATTTTCTGTGTTGGGTCACGTCCCAGCACCCATTCCACCAGCAATCCGGCTGTCCGGGATTTTCCGTGCCGTGGGGGAACGTTAACAATCATAACTTCGTCAGACGATTCGAAAAATTCTTGGAATTCTCGGCAAATCGTTACAAGGTACGATCTGTCCGTCCTGTAGAAATCCGGTGCTACAAGATTGCAGTACGAGAAAAAATCACGCCGTGCAAGCTCTACTTTCGCTCGGAATTTTAGGAGCTGCTTATCCATCATCAATCAGCTCCCGGAGTTCTTCGGTGGTCAATCCGGAAAACGGGTCAGTCTGGACGGATGCCTCAACCTTTGTCGTGTATTCTCCGGTCATTTTGTTCAGCGTGTCAATTGCTTTTATCCGGCACTGCGGATCGTTTATTTCATCTTTCGCAATGTCGGACAATATGACTTTTCTTTCTCGTGCGTCCAGGATGCGCTTGTCTCTTTCTTTTGATTCCAGTTCCTTGATGTAGTTCTGAACTTCAACGTTTTTCAACAGCCTGTTCGCTTGGCTGTACGCCGTTTTCTTGCTGTATCCCGCCTTGATCGCAGACTCCGTGCCGTTGGAACTGGCTACATAGTATTCCGCAAATCGCATCCGTCTCAGATCCATAATATCACCTCATGTGCCGCACCTCATCAAAAATATTATGATACATCTCGTACAATTCAGCGTTTTTTTCAAAGCTAAATTGTTCCATTTTCGGATTTTCGTTCAGATTCGAAGAAGTTTCAAGAACGAATTTTCCAATTTCTGTGTCAAACAAAATCACCTTGCTGTGATTGGTGTATACTGTCACATCCCAGTTGTTCGCATCGCACACAGTTTGCAGGCTGTCGAAATATCCGTACTTTTGCCCTGTCTTGCTATCGTTCGACATAATAGAGCCAACCAGGAAATGTGCATATTCCAGTCTGCCTTTTTTGTGCAATACATCCAGCACTTTCAAATGCTTTTTCCCGACTCTGAGTGTGGATGCCTCCATGCTCTTAATTTTGGTCTGTGCTGCGATGTAGTTAACAAAACCAATCGAAGAAAAGCCGCCGAACGACACGATCTTATACACCGTATCATCATCTGGCAGCTTTTCAATCAGATCTTCAATTAGTCTTGATTCTCTCACGACGTTAAATTTTATGTTTTTCTTTTTCTGTTTTACAATATGTACCATGTTACCACCTGGGCATAAAAAATGCCCGATGGCGTTACACCATCAGGCACAGTATGTTATATTACTAATTATAGCACAGCGGATGCCGAAAGTCAAGTCTTTTCAAGGATTTTTTCGAAAGCTTTCTTGACCTGGTATTGTGATTGCTTTCGATTGATGCAGCAGCTTTTGTTAACAACTTCCCATGAAAATCCAAACACATAGTACCCATAAATCAGCCGCCGTTGCAGCACCGGCAGGTCAGCCGTCGCACTTGCTATTTCTGTTCGCAATTGATCGTAGTTGCGCTTGTGCTTGTCCAATTTTTCTTGCAGTCGTTCCAGCTCTTCCAGATGCGCCTCCTGCGGTGATAACGGTTCCCCTCGACCGTGTGGAATGTCACCATACCGCATACCGCTGATACTGCCAGCAGTTGCCTTGTGTTCCGCAATGAGTTTTTCTGTACTCACGACATCATGTAAGGATTTCCGGCATTGCTTAAGCGTCTCTATCGTCATAACATCATCCTTTCTAACACTCGCTTAACACTCGTTTTACGCTCGGCGAGCGTTACCAACGCACGGTTTAACGCTCGTTTTATCCGCACACCAATTTGCATAGAAAAAATCAAAGTCCAAAACACCAGATTGCAATTGCAACGTACACAATAATGCTTGGTTTCATTTTTTTTCACTCCCATCCGTGTAATTGATATCCACATTAACACTCAGATCGTCAACATCAATACCATATTCGCTGCGCAGATATTTAATTGCATCATCTGCCGTGATTTCTTTTCCAAGCACAGACGGCATCTGCAATAATTCTTGCACGCCGTCAAATATCCGTTTTAATCGTACTGTACGCCATCCTAACGCCTTTTCTATCGCAACTAGAGTAACTGCCACCCCTTGCCTTGCGCCGTCTTGTAGGGCTTTCTGTTGCATCTCAGCGTATGACGTTTCAGAGATGCGGACGGCGTAGCGGTTTTTTCTAGCATTCATGCTTTTACCTCTCGTTTCAAAATGTTACTGTCACATTCAGAATCGCAGCCGCAATCCAGTATACCGCCCGTCTGTAGTCCTTGTGCCACAGGCACACCGCAGCTGCACCGATATCCAGCAATATCATAGCAATTGGCAGTATCTGCGTGGTGTTGATTTTGGTCACGGCTGTGTCTCCTCGTCCATTCTCGCACCACAATGCGGACAGTACGGTGGCTGGTATGCCTTGTTGCTCTTTTCACACGCAGAGCAATACACTTTACCGCATTTCTCAATCCAATGTGCGTGCGCCTCTTCTCTTTGATTCCAGATTTTTGTAACTTCGTCGGTGGCGCAGTATTCTACTGATGCGACCATTTCTTTTGTTTTGGAGTAGCATTTTTCACACACTACACAAGCAACCACAATGCAGTCATGGCTGCTTTTAACGAGTTTAGCTTTTCCACCACAGAACGGGCAGGGTTTCAGTTCACGATTGTTTTCATTCATTTCTTTCACTCCTTTTCACATTCTTCCATTTCCAACAGTTTCTGGCACATCGCCGCCAGCTGGATTGCCTCATGCGCTGCATAGATGCCAGCACCAGTAAGATACTTTGCGTTTGTAACCGCACTTGCCATATCATCCTGTCTTGTGTCAGTATGCAAGTCCCCAAAAATCTGTTTGCAGGTCTGCACCTGTTCTTCCAGCTCTTCCAATTCCTCACGGATGATGCTTTCTGCCTCGTGCAGGCTGTGGAATCGTTCCTCGTGCTGTGCCTTGCTGTATTCCAGCTCGTGACCGACTAACTGCGGCACGGCAGTTTTTGTAAAATCACTTATCATAATTTTCTCCAATCTCAAAATGAATTTTGGCTGCCTCTGCACACGCCAGGTACTCTTTCGCATATTTGCAGCTGCCGTGTGTTTCTTTTACTTTCGCCTCAAATTCTTCCAGATTTCCCTGGAAACAGCCGCACTTGACAAGGATATCCCCATTTTTGGCTCTGAACATCGTTGTAGTTCTGCAGCAGCTCCCAAATCCCTTAAAACAGATGCAATCAGAGGTGTTATTGACCCAGGCATCACCGGAGACCCTGGCATTACCGGAGACCCTGGCAGCACCGGAGACACAGGCATT
>ERZ827104.899-NODE-899-length-28839-cov-3.772790_pt1 | contig 28839 bp, 20 predicted proteins | sample MGYA00519781_ERZ827104 | MGnify/ENA primary metagenome ERZ827104 (study PRJEB31778, sample SAMEA3449257) | human gut metagenome | biome: human gut; feature: human-associated habitat; material: faeces | place: United Kingdom | collected 2010/2012 ...
ACTCGATTTTATATAATTGCATTTGCTAATGCAATTATTCAGTAGACATTATTTATGCGTTTATCTGCTCTTTAAGCTCCTCTGTTTTATCTGTCTTCTCCCACGAAACGCCGAGCTCCTCCCTGCCCATATGACCGTATGCGGAAAGGGCGGAATACATGGGCTTTTTAAGTCCGAGCTTGTCTATTATTGCGGAGGGGCGCAGATCAAACACCTTTTTAACCGCCTCTGCGATTCTGTCATCGGGGCATATTCCCGTACCGAAGGTATCAACCATTACCGAAACCGGGTGCGCAACACCTATGGCGTAGGCAAGCTGCACCTCGCACTTTTTCGCAATGCCCGCGGCTACAATATTTTTCGCGACATATCTTGCGGCGTAGGCGGCGCTTCTGTCAACCTTTGTGGGATCCTTGCCCGAAAACGCTCCGCCGCCGTGGCGGGCAAAGCCGCCGTAGGTATCGACTATTATCTTTCTGCCGGTAAGTCCCGTATCTCCCTGCGGCCCGCCCACAACAAAGCGGCCTGTGGGGTTAATATATATCTTTGTGTTTTCATCGAGCAGCTCTGCGGGCACGGTGGGCTTTATTACCTTTTCGAGTATGTCGGCTCTGAGCACCGATAAATCGGTATCGGCACTGTGCTGCGACGACACTACAACAGCCTCTATTCGAGTCGGTCTGCCGTCGTCATATTCAACCGTGACCTGTGTTTTGCCGTCAGGGCGCAGGTAGCTAAGCTCATTATCTTTGCGAACCTCGGTCAGCCGTTTAGCCATTTTGTGCGCTAAAGATATCGGCAGCGGCATAAGCTCGGGAGTATCGTCGCAGGCATAACCGAACATCATGCCCTGATCCCCCGCGCCGCGGAGATTATACTCGTCCTCCTCACCATCCTTGTACTCAAGCGAATTGTCAACGCCGAGCGCTATATCGGGCGACTGCTTGTCTATAGCCGTCATAACCGCGCAGGTGTTGCCGTCAAACCCGGCAGAGGGACTGTCATACCCTATTCTGCAAACCACATCCCGCGCTATCTGCGGAATATCAACGTAGCAGCTTGTGGTTATTTCACCCATAACGGTTATACTGCCCGTGGTGCAGAAGGTCTCGCAGGCTACGCGGGCTTCGGGGTCGTTCTTTAAAATTTCATCGAGTATCGCGTCGGATATTCCGTCGCAGACCTTATCGGGATGACCCTCGGTTACCGATTCGGATGTAAAAAGCATTTTTGCCATTTTCAATTCTTCTTTCCGTGAAAAAATTAAAACCGCCTCGGACGAGACGGTATATGAAGCCTCATCTTTCGGATAATCCGCCGGAATTGGCACCTTGATTTTAAAATCAGGTTGCCGGGCATCACAGGGCCGGTTCCCTCCGCCGCTCTTGATAAGGATAATATTCAGTTCTGTTTATATTTTACCACATATTGCGGGTTTGTCAACTGTTAATTTTTACAGGGAGTCACCGCATATTCGCCGTTTCCTTTACCTTGCCCGATTCGTGAATATCGTCTATTGTGACCTTGCTTTCGTGCGGTATGGGCTTCCAGGTAACCTTTTTAAACAGCGCCACATACTGGGTGTACCGTCCGATTATATCAAAGGTGGGCCAAGTAAAAATGTAAAGCAGCATTTTTGAAAAGGGTATTTTTTTAATGCGCTTATGCTCCACAATAAAAATGTAAATTGCGGCAGCCGTGTTTTCAAGGTATTTGCCGAGCCTGTATAAAATTCTCAGCCACACTGCCAGCAGCATACCCACCGCCATTGCCTGAAGACCCGAAGAAACGGTTATTTCAATGGGGAATAAAAAGCGCAAAAACCGCCCGAGGTAGGTGCCGCGGGTAAATACCGCCGCGCCGCCTATGCCGTAGGCATAGCAGTAAAAGCCGTAGGCTATTACCGAGACCAAAAGCCAGCGCACTATGTTTATAACCGAAAAGGGAGTCAGCTGCATAAGCGTATCGTAAGAGGCAAAGCGGTGCCTTACCGACTCCAAAAAGCCCTTGCAAATATCCTTAAAGCCTTTTTTCTTCTTTTCTTTTTCATCATCCTGCCAGCGCGTTTTTAAAAAATGCTTACCGCAAAACACGTTTAAAAGCAGATAAGGTCCTGTTTCGGCAAAGGCAAGCAAATGCCCCTTTGACCAACGCAGCCGCTGCCGCAGCGCTATTTTAAGGCTTGTGGGCTGCTCGTCGTAAAATTCTGCGGCGTCATTATAGGTTATGGCGTAGCCCTGCGCCACCGCGTCGGCGGTAAGGGCACGGTCTTCTGTTAAAGAAGTATACTTCCAGCCGTCGCGCACTATTTCATTTGAAAAAAGAAAGCCCGTTCCCTGAATATTGGTTGCAAGCCTTAAAACAGACCGCGCACGGTGGTTTGCCCTTATAGAGCGCAGCCAGTGCAGCGCGTATGTAGAGGCTATCCAGCATTCGTCAAAATTTTTTGTGTTGCGGTAAGAGGTAATTATCTTCTCGCCCGCGTCAAACGCGTCGTTCATACGCGATATATAATCCGATTTTAAAAGATTATCCGCGTCGAAAACAAAATATCCCTCAAAGCTTTGCCTGCCGTAATCCTCCCCTATTCTGTCAAACAAAAACTGCAGCGCAAAGCCCTTCGTTTTATGCTCGTCATCAAAGCGCTCGTAGCAAATTGCGCCGTGCTCGCGCGCCACAGCCGCGGTTTTATCGGTGCAGTTATCCGCCACCACAAAAACCGTTACAAGCTCGTGCGGGTAGTCCTGCTTTTTTATACTGTCAAGCAGGTTGCCTATTACCTTTTCCTCGTTTCGCGCGGCTATTACCACGGCGTATTTATGCTGCTTCTTCGCCGGCGCAAATTTCCGCGTGAAAAAAAGCCCGATTATTTTATAGGCTACTCTGTAAATCACCATAGCCGAAAGCACCGCGCCTATTGCGGCATACACCGCTTTAAGGGACGGATACCAGCTGCCTATAGTCTGTGCGGCGTTCACGGCACAGCTTAAATTAAAAATCATTTTTTGTCACCGTATTTTTCGTTATAGCAATTTATGCAGCGTGTAATTATTTCAACCGCCTTTTCTCTGTCGCCTATTTCATCCACGGCGGTCTGCTTGCCCTCTAACTGCTTGTAAACCGAGAAAAAGTGGCGCATTTCGTCAAACAAATGGCTCGGCAGGTCATGCACGCTGCGGTAATCATTATAGGTCGGGTCCTTAAAGGGAATAGCTATAATTTTTTCGTCGTTTTTGCCGCCGTCCAGCATTGTAAGCACACCTATCGGGTAGCACTCAACCAGCACCAGCGGGTCGATAGGCTCGTTGCAAAGCACCAAAACGTCCAGCGGGTCGCCGTCGTCCGCCAAGGTGCGCGGAATAAAGCCGTAGTTTGCGGGGTACTGCATTGAGGTGTATAAAATTCTGTCAAGAATTATGCAGCCTGTTTCCTTATCCAGCTCGTATTTTTTCTTGTCGCCCCTTGTAATTTCTATTACCGCCAGAAAGTCCTCGGGTTTTATGCGGCTTTCGGATACATCATGCCATATATTCATACTTTTTTCCTCGTTTCACTATATTTTTTAATTATCAGCGGACATAAGCGCCTCATATTCGGCGTTTAATTTTTCCCATTCGTTCATAGCGGTATCAAGCTCGGTTTCCGCCTCGTCAAGCTCTTCTTTGATTTCCGAAAGCTTTAAATAATCCGACGCATTTTCCTCCATACCGAGCTCGCACCGCAAGCCGTCGGTTTTTTCTTCAAGCAGCGCCACCTTTTCCTCGGCTTTTGCTATTGCGCGCTCAAGCCGCGAGCGCTCTTTAAGGGGCGTTGTAAAGCTTTTTTTAGGCTTTTCCTTTACTTCAACCTGTTTTTCGGGTACTGCTGTCGGCGCTTTTTTGCTGTTTAAATATTGCTCGTAGCCGTAGGGGTAGTATTTAACGCCGTCAGACTCAAACGATATAAGGCTGTTTGCAATTTTCTTTATAAAATAGCGGTCATGCGAGACAAAAAGCACAGTTCCCGAAAAATTCAGCAGCATATCCTCAAGCGTTTCCTTGCCCACTATATCCATATGGTTTGTCGGCTCGTCGAGTATTAAGAAATTCGGTCTGCGCTTAAACATTTTGCAAAGCGCAAGCCGTACCCGCTCGCCGCCCGAGAGCATATCAACAGTTTTAAACACCGTCTCTCCGCTGAAAAGAAATGCCCCCAGCGCGCTGCGCGCCTCAAAATCGGTAATTCCCGGGAACGCGCCCATAAAATCATCCAAAACGGTTTTGCTGCTTGAATAAAGCGCGGTTTGCTGGTCGAAATAGCCTATATTCACCCTCGGTCCGAATTTATAAACGCCGCCGAGCGCGGGGGTCTTACCCACAAGGGTTTTAATAAAGGTGGATTTCCCCAGCCCGTTGCCGCCTATAATTCCTATCCGGTCGCCGCGCTTTGCTTCAAGGCTCACTTCCGATAAAACCTCGGTGTAGCCTATTTTCAGTTTTTCTACCGAAAGCACATCCTTAACGCCGGGGTCTGCCGGCTCAAAATCGGCGCGGAACGTGCGCAGGTCGTAAGCCTCGGGCGCATCGATAGGCTTCATCCGCTCAATCTGCTTTAGCTTTGATTGTGCCATTGCCGCCTTTGTGGGCTTATAGCGGAATTTTTCCACAAGCTCCGTAAGCCGCTTTATTTCCTTTTTCTGCGCCTCGTATTCCCGCGCCTGCCGCTCGCGCAGTTCCTTTTTAGCCACGGTAAACTGCGTGTAATTGCCCGCGTAACGGTAAGTATTGCCGTGCTCTATTTCATAAACGGTATTCACCGTATTATCTAAAAACATTCGGTCGTGCGATACCACCACAAACGCCTTTTTATAGCCCGAAAGGTATTCCTCAAGCCACTCCACCGCCGAAATATCAAGATGGTTTGTCGGCTCGTCAAGCAGCAGAATGTCCGGCTTTGAAAGCAAAAGCTTTAAAAAGGCTATGCGGGTGCGCTGCCCGCCCGAAAATTCAGAAAGCGGGCGGTTTTTCTGCTCCTCGGTAAAGCCGAATTGCTTTAGCGCCGCCTCGTATTCCTTTTCAAAATAAAAGCCGCCGCATAGGGTAAAGCTGTCAAGCAGAGTAGTGTATTCCCGTATGTTTTCATCGGTCTGATCGTTTTCCATTTTTTCCTGCGCCGCGGCAAGCTTTTCCTTCATTTCCAAAATATCGATATAGGCGGAGCGTATCTCGTCCTTCAGTGTTCTTTCCTCATCGTCAAAAACCATCTGGTCCAAAACACCTATGCGCGGCTTGCCCGATACTGCGAAAAAGCTATCCTCGTCGCTGTCCTGTTTTGCAAGGGAGTATTCGCCCGAAATGAGCCTTAAAAGGGTTGTTTTTCCGCAGCCGTTCCGCCCGACCACGGCTATGCGGCTTGCGTCGTTTATCTCTATATTAACAGAGGAAAGTATCGGCTGACCCGAAAGCTCAACCACTCCGTTCTGAATTTTAAGCTGCATAAAAAATACCCCCTGTCATGCGACAAGGAGTATTGTACCACTTTTTTTAAGTTTTTGCAACAGGCGGAAATTTTTTAACATTATCAGGTTATTTCTGCATAATGTATTCATCGATTGCCTTTGCTGCGGTTTTGCCCGCACCCATTGCAAGAATAACGGTTGCAGCGCCCGTAACGGCGTCACCGCCTGCATAAACTCCGTCGCGGCTGGTTTTGCCGGTTTCCTCGTTTACAATTATTCCGCCGCGCTTATTTACTTCAAGTCCGCTTGTGGTGGACTTTATAAGCGGGTTTGGGGATGTGCCGATGGACATTATAACGCAGTCAGCCTCAACCTCATATTCGCTGCCCTCAACCGGAACAGGGCGCGCACGACCCGATTCATCGGGTTCGGACAGCTTCATTTCCTGGCAGAGAATGCTCTTTACCCAGCCGTCTTCACCTTCAATTTTGATTGGGTTGGTAAGGAATTTAAATTCAATTCCTTCCTCCATTGCGTGCTCTACCTCTTCCCTGCGGGCGGGCAGCTCGTTTTCGGTGCGGCGGTAAACTACGGTAACATCGGCGCCGAGGCGCTTTGCGGTGCGCGCCGCGTCCATAGCAACGTTGCCGCCGCCTACTATAACCGCCTTTTTTGCGTGCATAACGGGGGTTGCGCTGCCGTCTTTATAGGCTTTCATAAGGTTATTGCGGGTTAAAAACTCATTGGCTGAATAAACGCCGCAGAGCGCCTCTCCCTCAATTCCCATAAAGCGTGGCAGTCCCGCACCTGAGCCGATAAACACTGCCTCATAGCCCATATCGAAAAGCTCGTCAACCGTAACGGTTTTGCCAATTATTACGTTGGTATCAATTTCAACGCCTAATTGCTTTAAGGTATCAACCTCTTTTTTAACTATTGCCTTCGGCAGGCGGAACTCGGGTATTCCGTAAACCAAAACGCCGCCCGCGGTGTGCAGAGCCTCAAAAACCGCAACCTTATAGCCCTTTTTGGCAAGGTCGCCCGCACAGGTAAGTCCCGAGGGACCCGAGCCTACCACTGCGACCTTGTGACCGTTAGGCTCGGGGCGGGTAATATTGCCCTTTGCGTGCTCGTTGTGCCAGTCGGCGACAAAGCGCTCTAACCTGCCTATGCCCACAGGCTCACCCTTTATGCCGCGAACGCACTTTGCCTCGCACTGCTTTTCCTGCGGACATACTCTGCCGCAAACGGCGGGCAGGCTTGAGGACTGCGCTATTACCCTGTAAGCGCCCTCAAAGTCGCCCTCCTTAACCTTTTCTATAAACGCCGGGATATGAATATTAACGGGACATCCCGAAACACAGGGCATATGCTTGCAGTTAAGGCAACGCGCCGCCTCTTCAAGCGCGGTTTCCTCGCTGTAACCGAGGGCAACCTCGGAAAAATTGTGATTGCGCACATCGGGTGCCTGAACCGGCATTTCGTGCTTTTTGGGATCCATATTAACAGCCATTATTACCGCGCCTCCTTTTTAAATAAATTGCAGGTTTCTTCATATGCGTGTCTCTCAAAATCGCGGTACATGGCTCCGCGCTTCATAGCCTCGTCAAAATCGACCTCGAAGCCGTCAAAATCGGGCCCGTCAACGCAGGCAAACTTTGTCTGCCCGCCCACGGTAAGGCGGCAGCCGCCGCACATACCCGTGCCATCGATCATGATCGGGTTCATTGAAACAACCGTTTTAACGCCCGCAGGCTTGGTGGTTGCAACAACAAACTTCATCATAATAAGCGGACCTATTGTTATAACCTCGTCGTAATTTTCGCCCGCGTCAATAGCCTCTTTAAGCGGGGCGGTAACAACGCCCTTTGTGCCGTAGGAGCCGTCGTCGGTCATTATCGTAAGCTTATCGGAGCAGGCGGAGAACTCCTCCTCCAAAATAACCAAATCCTTATTACGGAAACCGACTATGGTGTGCACCTCGCAGCCCTCGGCGTGCAGCTTTTCGGCTATAGGCAGCGCGATTGCGCAGCCTACGCCGCCGCCCACAACGCAGACCTTGCGCAGCCCCTCAGTCTCGGTAGGCTTACCGAGAGGACCCGCAAAATCGGCAAGGCAGTCGCCTACGCTTTTGTGATTCAGCTTTTCGGTGGTAGCGCCCACAATCTGAAATATAATTTTAACCGTGCCTTTCTCGCGGTCAAAGCCCGCGACGGTGAGCGGGATACGCTCGCCGTCCTCATCGGTGCGGAGAATGATGAACTGACCCGCCTCGGCTTTTTTAGCCACGAGCGGCGCTTCAATATCCATCATGGTAACGGTTGGGTTCAGGTTTCGTTTGCTTACGATCTTAAACATTTCTTGGTATCATTCCTTAAATAGATTTAAAAATCCACCTCAGTGCCGTAGTAGGTGCATTTGAATAACTTAGCCATAGTGGCGGGGTCAATTGCGCGGGGGTTAGAGCCTGTGCATGCGTCGCCCACGGCGTTAACCGCAATTTCGTCAACCTTTGCGTTGAATTCGGCTTCATCCACACCGAATTCCTTTAAGGTGTGCGGTATATTAAGCTCATCGTTCATCTTATCGATGAGCGCGCAGAGGTTTTCTATAAGCCCCTTGTTGCTGTTGCCGGGCAGACCGAGCATTCTTGCAATATCGGCATATCTCTCGGCGGCTCTGCCGTCATGCGCGTTGTACTTGATAACATACGGCAGATAAATTGCGTTTGCGCAGCCGTGCGGCAGGTGTCTGTCCTTCATGCTGCCCTCATGGAACGCAGCACCGGTCTTATGAGCCATTGAATGAACTATACCGAGCAGAGCGTTAGAAAACGCCATACCGGCAAGGCACTGTGCGTCATGCATGGCGGCACGGGATTCGCGGTTGCCGTTATAGGATGACGGCAGGTAAGCCGTAACCATCTCGATTGCCTTCATGGCAAGCGCGTCGGTATAGGGGCTTGCAACGGTCGAAACATAAGCTTCGATTGCGTGAGTCAGGGCGTCCATACCGGTGTGAGCCACAAGCTTCTGCGGCATTGTCTGCGCAAGCTCGGGGTCAACTATTGCAACATCCGGGGTAATATTAAAATCTGCGAGCGGGTACTTAATGCCCTTTGAGTAATCGGTGATTACAGAGAAAGCGGTAACCTCTGTCGCTGTTCCCGAGGTGGAAGATATAGCACAGAATTTGGCTTTCTGACGAAGCTCGGGGAAATTGAACGGAACGCAGAGCGATTCAAAGGTAACATCGGGGTATTCATAGAACGCCCACATAGCCTTTGCCGCGTCAATCGGAGAGCCGCCGCCGATTGCTACTATCCAATCGGGCTGAAATTTACGCATGGCTTCGGCGCCGCGCATAACGGTCTCAACAGAGGGGTCGGGTTCAACACCCTCAAACAGCTCTACCTCCATTCCCGCCTCTTTAAGGTAGCCTACTGCCTTATCGAGAAAGCCGAAACGCTTCATAGAACCGCCGCCGACAACGACTATTGCCCTTTTGCCCTTAAGGGTCTTAAGGTTTTCCATTGCATTTTCGCCGAAATAGACATCTCTGGGTAAAGTGAATCTTGACATTTGTCATTCCTCCGTTTTTATTTGGTATCTTCATTATATACAAAATAAACACAAAAAGGAAATATGATTAATATATATCGGGTATATATCACAGTATATGTCAGTTTTCTACTTAAAAGGTTAAATTTTTTAAGATATCCTTACAGCAGACAACACCTTTATCCGATTTTCCGCGGCGCAAAAACGGATCTGCATATCCTTAAAGGTAAATCCGTATACCCTGTCAGGGTCGTTTTGATAATGCGGGCGCGGGTCTTCGGCTAAAATTTTCCTTAATTGCAAAAGCGTTTCCGCGTCCAGTGTATCCGCAATGCTTTCGGGAATTTCAACCTCCGCCCTTTCCCCGAATTTTTCGTCCGCAAAGCCGCAGACTGCATCCGGGTATGAATCGGCAAAGCTCAAATACGGCTTTATATCGTAAATCGGAGTACCGTTCATCATATCGATTCCCGAAACCTCAAGCACTGCGCCGAGCTTTTCATCAAAGCTTATTTTTTCAAGTCTTACGGCGGAAAGCCCTATGGGATTCGGGCGGTTGGGCGAGCGGGTCGCAAAAACACCCATGCGTTTGTTCCCGCCGAGCCGCGGCGGGCGCACCGTAGGCGACCAATCGCCTCCGTCAAATCCCGAAAACTGCCACAAAAGCCATATGTGCGAGTATTCTTCAAGCCCGCGCACCGCCGAAATATCGCGGTAAGCAGGCTCAAACACTATTTTTCCGCGCAGTTCCTTTATAAGCCCGCTTTGCCGCGGCAGCCCGAATTTTTCGGGAAAATCGGTATATATTTTCGCTATCGGGCGCATTATCCGTCTCCCCCGGATGATGTGTCCGATGAAGCGGGCGGCTCCGACGACGAGCTTTCGGAGGATGAGGAGGACGGAGTATCGGGCTGTGAGGTTGATGTGGCGGATGAAGTATCTGACGGCGTTGATGATGAAGATGTGTTTTCCGACGAGGTTACCGTAGACGATGACCCGGAAGAAGACGGTGCAGAGCTGCTTGAAGACGGCGACGACGAAGAAGACGCGGCAGATGAGGAATTATAATAAATAGGCGTTTCAACCTTTGCACCCTTTTTATAGTAGCCTATGCCCTTTTTAACAACATCCTCGCTGTCCTCAAATTCCTTTTTCTCAAGTCCCTTATGCACCTCCGCCATAACATCGCGCCAAATTTTTGCCGCCGCACCGCCGTTATAAATATTGTGCGATAAATCGAAGCCGTACCACACGGAGCCTACATAATAAGGAGAACCTGCAACCATCCAAAGGTCGTAGGATTCGCTTGAAGTACCTGTTTTGGCATATGCCTTGAGCTTGTAGTTAAAGCCCCTTATTCCGCTGCCCGTACCCTCGCTGCCGTAAACTACCTCCCGCAAAAGGTGGTTCATTATGGTAGCTGACGCAGGACTTATCACCTGCTCGCCGGTTTCATCGTATTTAATTACGGTATCTCCGTTTGCGTGCTTAATTTCGTAATATGTCGTAGGTCTGTGGTAAACGCCTTGGTTTCCGAAGATTGCGTAAGCCGCGGCGGATTCGGTAGTGGTAATGCCGTAGTGCGTGCCGCCGAGAGCCAGCGCCGCAAGGTTTTTATCCGCCTCTACCAAATGCCTGCAGTGCAGCTTTTGAGTTAAGAAATTATATGATTCCGTAACCCCTACCTCCTGCAGCAACCGCACGGGGATAGTGTTCATTGACTTGCGTATTGCGTAGTTAAGGGAAACCGTGCCCTTATAGTAGCCGTACCATTCCTTCGGCCCGCTTTTGCCGTCGGCATAGTATTTTTCTATCGGCTTATCGAGCACACGGGAGGTATAATCCACAATATCCTTATCTATTGCCAGCGCGTAAACGCCTATCGGCTTCATGGTAGAGCCGGGCTGACGCGGCGAATCGGTAGCGCGGTTAAGCCCGCGGTTTGTGGTTTTCTCGCCCGCTCCCCCCACTATTCCGACTATATGGCCCTTATAGTCCATAACCGTCATAGCAGACTGCGCGTGCGCGGTGACTCCGTTATCATAGGTCGCCTTTTGCGGAAAATAAGTATCAATATTTGTGTAGACCTTTTCCATTTGCGCCTGTATATCGGGCTTTAGGGTGGAGTATATTTTAAAGCCGCCGTTATAGAACATGGTAGAAGCCATTTGAGTATTCAGGTTATATTTTTCCGCAAGATCGTCTATTACCTGGTCTATCAGCGCGTCGACAAAATAGCTGTTTATTTCACCCTCGTATTCATCCTTCTGCGAATCGTCTATCTTAAGCTCGGTATTATACGCCTTATCGTACTCATCGTAGCTTATCATCTTAAGCTCCAGCATTTTATCAAGCACCGTTTGCCGCCGCTTTTTGTTTTCTTCCGCACCATTTTCGGTTATGGGGTTAAACCTTGACGGGTTTTTGGTTATTGCCGCAAGAGCTGCGCACTCGGTTAAATTAAGCTCGCTTACATCCTTATTAAAATAGTAGTTTGCCGCCACCTGAACGCCGCAAATACCGTTGCCGAGAGAAATCGTGTTAAGGTAGGCTTCAAGTATTTCTTTTTTTGAGAGCTTGCGGGTTATAAGGGTTGCGCGCACAATTTCACGGAATTTGCGCATCGCGTCGCGATCCTTGTCGTTCGTGACATTTTTTATAAGCTGCTGCGTTATGGTAGAGCCGCCGAATTCGGTGGAGTTGAATTTCAAAAGCTTATTACCCACAGCCGCAAAGGTTCGTTTCCAATCGACTCCGCGGTTTTCGTAAAACCGCTCGTCCTCAATTGCGATAAAGGCGTTGCCCAATTGCTTGGGCATTTTATCGATTCCCGCCCACAGGCGGTTTTCGCTGCCGTGCAGTCGGCGGTATTCCTCCCACTGCCCCTTCTCATTCTGAACATATATGACAGTGGTCATGTTCATTTCCATATTTTTAATGTTGCTTACAATTTTATTGGATGAGAAAAAGTCTATCTTCCTGTCCGATTTTATATAAGTGGGAATAACAAAGATCAAAAAAACAGTCGTTACAATAAGCAAACCCGATAAAAACACGGTCAGCTTTTTAAAAATCTTTTCCATAGTTCCCTGCCCTTCCTGTATACTGATTTGATTATAACACCAACTTGCTTATTTATCAAATATTTTTTAAACATTCATAATGTATTTAAAAATTGGGAATATAATTCATATGTTTGGAGGAATATGGATGCTTAAACTGGAAAATATTAAAAAGGACTATATTACCGGGGATACCGCGGTGCACGCGCTTAAAGGCGTGAGCGTTGAATTTCGCAAAAGCGAATTTGTATCGATACTCGGTCAGTCGGGCTGCGGAAAGACGACGCTGCTTAATATTATAGGCGGGCTTGACAGATACACAAGCGGCGAGCTTTATATAGGCGGCAGGGCTACAAGCGATTTTCGCGACAGGGACTGGGATAACTACCGCAACCATTCGGTAGGCTTTATTTTCCAAAGCTATAACCTTATTCCGCACCAATCGGTGCTTTCTAACGTTGAGCTTGCCTTAACGCTTACGGGCGTTCCGCGCGCAGAGCGCCGCCGCAGAGCGGCTGAAGCGCTTGAAAAGGTAGGGCTTGCCGACCAGCTTAATAAAAAGCCGAATGAAATGTCGGGCGGGCAGATGCAGCGCGTAGCCATTGCCCGCGCGCTTGTAAACGATCCCGAAATACTGCTTGCCGACGAGCCGACCGGCGCGTTAGACAGCGAGACCTCGGTTCAGATAATGGAGCTTTTAAAGGAAATATCCAAGGATAGGCTTGTAATAATGGTTACCCACAACCCCGAGCTTGCAAAGCAGTATTCCACTCGTATTATAAGGCTGCTTGACGGCAATATTACGGATGACACAATGCCCTACTCGGGTGATGAGGAGGAAAAAACGGCGGAGAAAAGCGGCAAGCGCCCCTCAATGTCGTTTTTAACGGCGCTTTCACTATCCCTCAACAATCTTATGACCAAAAAGGCGAGAACCTTTTTAACCGCTTTTGCGGGATCTATAGGTATTATAGGAATAGCGCTTATTTTATCCCTTTCAAACGGCGTAAATGCGTATATCGCGCGTGTTGAGCAGGAAACGCTTTCAAGCTATCCGATAACGATCGAGCAGGCGGGGATGGATGTAAGCCAATTGGTAAGTGACCTTATGGGGAAAAACGAGCCGAACGGCGACCGCGAGGACGGCAGGATTTACAGCAACAACGTAATGACCGAAATGATGTCTACCATGGTGAACGGCATTTCGGCGAATAATCTTTCGGAATTAAAGAAGCATATTGAAAAAAACGCTGACTTTTCGGATAATTCAAGCGAGATTGAGTATAAATATTCAACGGTTATGAATATATACGATGAAAAGGGCAGCCGCGTAAACCCGAATACTGTGTTTTCCACCGTATTCCCCGAAAGCCAGAGCAGCGGCAGCGGAAATATGCAAATGTCCTCCTCATTTTCCAATACCGAGGTATGGACGCGCCTTTTTGAAAACAAGGAATTTTTGAAAAAGCAGTATGACGTTATTGCTGGGCGTATGCCTGAGAAATACAACGAAATTGTACTTGCGGTGGATAAAAACAACCAGATAAGCGACTATGCGCTGTATTCTTTAGGACTAAAGGATTCGGCAGAGCTTGAAGAAATGATGAAAAAAGCGCAGGCGGGCGAAAAAATAGAGCCTACTGCAGAGGTCAGCTACTCCTACGACGATATTTTGGGGCTTAAATTCAAGCTGCTTTGCAATACCGATTATTTTGAAAAGAATGCCGACGGCACCTGGAGCGATAAAACAGAGGATTCGCTTTACGTTTCTTCAAGGCTATCTTCGGCGGCAGAGGATATAACCGTGGTGGGAATAATAAGACCTGCCGACTCATCGGTTGCAAACCAAACGAGCGGCTTTGTGGGCTACCCCGAATCGCTTATGGAGCACCTTATAAACAAGGTGAACGACAGCGAAATAGTAAAGGCGCAAAAGGCCGAGCCCGAAAAGGATGTTTTCACGGGAAGACCCTTTGAGACCGACGCGGATAATATGACCTATGAGCAACTGACGGCATATATAGCCACCCTGCCCGAAAAGGAGCAGGCGGAGTATAACGCGTATATAAACCAAATGACCGCCGCGGGGAAGACCGAAGAGCAGATAACCGAGCAGTTCAAGGCGGCAATAAAGCAAAAAAACAATAACTCCACATATGACGGCAACTTAAAGCTTATGGGCGTATCAAGCCTTGATGAGCCGTCGGTTATAAATATATATCCCAAGGATTTTGAGGCTAAAGAAAAAATTTCCGACCTTATAACCGAATACAACAAGGGCGTTAAGGATACCGAAAAAATAACCTATACCGATTATATAGGGCTTATGCTTTCATCGGTCACAACAATTATAAACGCAATAAGCTATATTTTGATTGCGTTTATCAGTATTTCGCTTATAGTGTCATCCATTATGATAGGCATTATAACCTATATCTCGGTTTTGGAGCGCACGAAGGAGATAGGCGTGCTGCGCGCGATGGGCGCCTCGAAAAAGGATGTTTCCCGCGTGTTCAACGCCGAAACGCTTATAGTCGGCTTTGCCGCGGGAGCAATAGGTATTTTAATAACGCTCCTGCTGCTCATCCCGATAAATGCGGTGATTGCCGCCGTGACCGATATTTCAGGGCTTGCGGTGCTGCCGTTTGCGGGAGGCGCCGCGCTGGTTATAATAAGCATGCTGCTGACACTTATATCAGGCTTATTCCCGTCAAGAGTGGCGGCAAAAAAAGACCCCGTTACCGCACTTCGCAGCGAGTAAAAACAAAATGGTTACAAAATAAAAATTGCTATTGAAATTTTCCGGTAAAAGGCTTATACTTGTAAAGTATCATTTTAAGCACTTGGCAGGGGTCACCCTGTCAAGTGTAATATTTCACGGAGGAATTTTAATGCTGAAAAGAATTTTACCGCTGGCGCTGGCATTGTGTATGCTCACTATGGCAGGCTGCAAAAAGGAACAGGACAGATTAAGTGTAGATAAGGGCTCGGAGCCCTCGGTAGTCTCCGAAACAAAGCCCGTAACATATAAAAACCCGCTTACAGGTGTTTCGGGTATATCTGAGGGAAAAACCAAAAACCGTCCGGTTGCGGTTATGATAAATAACATTTCAACCGCCCAGCCGGTGCAGACAGGACTTAACAAGGCGGATATTATTTACGAAACCGAGGTTGAGGGCGGAATTACCCGTCTTATGGCGGTTTTCCAGGATATAACCACCGCTGAAAAAATCGGAGCCATCCGTTCGGCTCGCTACCCTTATGTTGACCTCGCAATGGGTCACAATGCGATCTATGTTCATTGCGGACAGGATAATACCTACTGCGCTCCCCACTTAAAGGATACCGACGATATTGACCTCATGGTAAAGAATTACGGCGTTCGTATAAAGAACGGACTGGCTACCGAGCATACCCTCTACGCCTACGGCGAAAAGCTTTGGAGCTCGGTGCAAAACGACGGTCACAAAACAACCGCTTCGACCGCCGCACCGTGGGTAAGCTTCGCCGAGGAGGACGCTCCCGTAGCTCTTGAAAGCACCGCAAATACAGTTGATATCAAGGCTTCTGCCAGCTACCGCACCGTATTTAAGTATGATGCGGCAAAGGGCAAATACACAAGATATTACGGCAACACCATTCGTAAAGATTATTTCACCGGTGAAACCGTGGATATGAAGAATGTGTTTATTCTTTTTACCACGATCCGCAATTATTCCGATAATTACCACCGTCAGGTAATGCTCGAAAGCGGCGACGGCTACTACTGCGTAAACGGCACGTATACCGCAATCAAATGGAGCAAGGGAGCTGCCAAAAACGGTTTTAAATTCACAAAGGCAGACGGAAGCGAGCTTACGGTAAACCCCGGAAACAGCTGGGTCAGCATTGTAAACATAGGCAATAATCCCACCTTCAGCTGATAAGCGGTTTTACCGATAATCAAGGGGCGCGTTACATAAATCCGCGCCCCTTATGAATTTCTTTAAAAAAAGCTTGAAATTTAAAGCTTAATGTGATAGAATGGTTGCGTTGGGTTCTTAAAACGATGCTTTCGCACCGCACAGACCCTGTTTAATATAATACTATGGGGGCGTAGCTCAGCTGGGAGAGCGTACGGTTCGCATCCGTAAGGTCGAGAGTTCGATCCTCTTCGTCTCCACCAAACAGGTATTGGACGAACACCTTGTTTTTCAAAGGCTATTTTGTAACAAGAGTTGAAATCTGATACAAAAGCAAACGCTGCCGTAGGATTACATACGGCAGCGTTTTTGTCTGAACGCACATTTTTATTTTATCCTCCTTTGCGGTACAATGTTCATTGCAAGGAGGAATTTTTTATGGAAAAATACATTACAGATGAACTCACGGGGCTAAAATATGAGTTGGTCGGTGATTATTACCTTATCGCCGGAGATGACGAGTTGTGGGAAGAACAGAAGCCAATCGGCATATGGGGGCGGCGTCATCACGAGTATCTACGCCGCAACAAACAAATTACTTTGTCAAGCTTGCAAATCAGTGGTAAGTTAAACAGTTATCTTGCCGATATTGACCGTCAGGCTGAGGAAATGTTCGAGCTATTGGTAAATCAGATGGCTGCGGCAGAGGGTGTTACCGAGCAGTTAAAAGCCGCCGACCAAATGGCTTGGACCGGCAAAATGAACAGCATACGAAATCGAGTTATTGAGATCGTAAACAGTGAAATTATTTTTATATGAGAGTAGAGGGTATGCAGTATTGAGCCGCATACCCTCTACCCTTATGTGGGAAAATATGATGTTTAATGCACTATCGGATTCTTTTTTTCTTAATAACCATAAATGCTATTCCGCCGCCTATAAGCACCGCCGCACAGACTGCAATTATTATGTAAACCGCCGTGCTGTTCTTTTCGGGCTTTTCAATCACCGCGTCGTTTTCGGTGCCGGCTGCGCTTTCGCCCAATTTGCATATCGCGTAATCACCGAGTGCGGTAAGCTTTGCAGTCAGCGTTTTGCCATCCTCCGAAATTTCGCAGTTAACCTTTTCGCTTGTGCCGTCTGTCTTTATTAAATAAAGCGCAATATCCTTGCCGTAGCCGTCGGGAATATTAAAGCGTGCTTTAACCTCGCCGTTCGGGGCTGTTTCCGCACCGCCCAGCGTTGCCGCAATATTATAAAGCTTAAACTCGCCGGAAATATCCTTAAGTATATTTTTCGCCGAATCAAAGGTCGGGTTGTCGGTCTTTATTTCCTCAACCGTAAGCTGTGTTCCCGCGGCAAATACACCCTCGTTTGCCTCAAAAAGTGTGCCTGTCGCCTCATCCTGCGCCGAACAGGGTATTACCTCGCTTGTCGTCTCGCCGCAGCGCTTGCATTTACCCTCTTTAAGTCCCGTTTCGCTTATGGTAGCCGCCTTTACTATTGTGGGGTTTTCAAAATCGTGACCCAATGCCTCGGTCGCCTTGGTTTCCGAAGCGCCGCAGTCGGCACACTTGCGTTCCTTTATTCCGCCCTCGGTACAGGTGGCGGGCTTTGTATCCTCCCACGCGCCGAATTTATGTCCCTTTGCCTTTATGGTGTTGGTTGTAGTCTGACCGCAGCGGGTGCATTTGCCCGATTCAACGCCCGTTTCGGTACAGGTGGGCGCTTTTGTAACGGTAGGATTTGAAAAGCTGTGTCCCAAGGCGCTTATCGCCTTTGTTTCGGTATGACCGCACCTTGAGCAGCTGCGCTTTTCTTCACCTGCGGCGGTGCAGGTGGGAGCCTTGCTTTGCGACCAAGCGCCCATACTGTGCCCTGTTGCGTTTATAGGCTGAGTTTCGCTTTTGCCGCAGACAGAACAGGTTCGGGTTTGCGTTCCGGGTGTGGTACAGCCGGGATTTTGCGTTACCTTATAGCCGCCCCAGCTGTGGCTGTTTGTTTTGGCTATTGTTTCGTCCTTTGCAGCGCCGCAGGCTGTGCAGGTAAAGTGCTTTGTGCCGCTTTCCTTGCAGGTTGCCTGTTTTGTTACCGTGCCGCCGTTCCATGTGTGATTTTTTGTTTCCCCAAACCCGCAAGCCGAGCATACGCGCTTGTGGGTGCTTGCGTTTACGTTTGTAAAATTGCCGAAGGTGTGGCTTTTGCAGCCCACATCTATCTTACCCGAAGTTGCCGAGAAATTGTTTTCCGTATAATCGGTATCATAAGAATCTATAAAGTATAATTTTACATCGGTACTTCCTACCTTTGCATTGTCCTTTATTTTAAAAGTAAAGTTTGCTATTGCTCCGGTTTTTTTATTATTCGTGGTAGCTGAGCCGTCAGCCCATGTGATTTTATACGGTGAGCCGTAATTTGTATTTAGTTGTGAGCCGACAAGTAACTTTGTATCAGCAACGCGGATAAGCTGCAAAATGTTTGTATCGTATTCAACCCTTATAGACATTGTAACCAGACCGGGGTTATTTGACATGGTTACATTAAGTGTTACATTATCGCCTTGCTTACCGTTTGCGGAGCTTAAGGCTATCTTTCCGTTTCCGGCAGCAGAAGTCGGAACAAGGCAAACCCCGCAAATTAGAATTATTGTCGTTAAAAATGTGAATATTTTTTTCATTTTATTTTCCTCTCATCTCAAACAGATTTTGCAATGTCATTCATAAGCGTACAAGCTTTCCATAACTCTTGCGCAAGATTTACATATTCCTCTGATTCAGCTAAAGTTGATGTGCCGGATATGTTTCTTGAATATAAATTATCGGTAATGCTTTTAGCAGTTTCATAGGCTTGCCTCAGATAATAAGTTTTACCGTCTTTATCTAAATATGAAATATCATTTCTGCTTTCAACAAGTTCGTATAAGGAATTAACCTGATTGCGAATTTTTAATATACTTGATTTAATTTCCGTTGCTTTGATTGTCGCTTGTTCTTTTCCGTATACGCCGCCGGCACTTATAAATGTTTTAAAGGTCACGCAAGCCACAAGAAAATCCGATACATCGGTCGCGATACTGTTTGATGAAACTTTTAAAGTTGCTACTTCCGCCGCCGACCATGATTTGTCATCATCTCCTGACGGTGGGTTGGGATTTTCTGTTTCTCCTCCGGACGGCGGAGTCGGGTCGGTTTCCTCTCCGAGATCAATATCCCAACCGTTCAGATATCTTAAAAGCAGAAGTCCGTCAAGAGAATTTACTTTACTGTCACCGTTTATATCCATAGCATCCGGTGATGCTATCTCAACATCCCATCCGTTCAAATAACGCAACAGTAACAATCCGTCAAGCGAATTTATTTTGTTATCGTTGTTTAAATCGCCTTTTTTGTAATCTTTAATGTTAATATCAAAGGTTGTCGATTGATTTGCAAATGTGACCTTAAGCGTTTGTTTTCCTGATTTTGAATTATCAAAACCGGAAACCATATATTCTTTCATATCCAAAAAAACCTTTTCTCCGCTATTCAAAGTCACCTCTATTTTCCCCCCACTCAAGTCCAATGTTTCCTTATTTATCCTGTATTCAATTTTTTGAGGAGCATTTATTATTTTTATATTTTTAGCAGAGCAGGGCTCTCCGGTCACCTTGTTTAAAAGCACATCAAAAGAATTTTTAAATAATCCTATACCTGTTATTGTTGCAATTACGCAATTGCTTGTTTCTTTATAGGATACTGAATAATCAATATTCTCTCTGAGTTCTTCTAAATCAAATCCTACACAAATTCTATGTATTTCAGGTTCAAACGATATTATATTTATTTTTGAGAAAATGTCTATTGGTTCAATATCAATTTCCCATTTTGCCGTTTTATCACCAATAGCTGCAGTTATGGTTGCCTTGCCGACTTTTTTTACGCTCACAATTCCGTTTTCATCAACGCTTAAACAATTTGGATTATTTGATGACCATTTTATATTATTTAAGCTTGCGTTCTTTGTATTCGAGCTAACCTGTAGCATAAATTTTTTATAATCAATTTTAATCTGAGGTTCGGCAATCAACTTATCCGGTTTAGTGCTATATTTGTCATCAGATAGCCTGTTTATAGTTATTCTGCCGTATGATGCCGGTCCATACGGCTCATAAACGTATTTATACACACCGTTTACCATGCGCATTACGGCTTTAGCACTTCTGTTGCTGTAATCCAAATAATATTTCCCCACAGGTAAATATTTAAAACTAACACTAAATGAGCCAATTTCCCCGCTTTTATATTCAACAGGTTCCCCATTTGAATTCATTAATGTGTATGTGATATAAGTTAGTCCCTTAACCACGACATTTCCGCTCTTAATATCAGTTGTTCTGTTGACTATACCGTTAAATTCCTTACTGGATGTGTCAAATATTTGTTTTGTTATTTCAAAAGAACCCTTACAATATCCGGTATAATCGTTTGTTCCGATTATAATAGCAGTGCCGGTTCCGATTTCGGTATTATCAACATATTTAACAATATAATCGCGATTCTGCTTTAATTGAATACCGTTAATAATTACATTCGGAGCAGGACATTTTGGCACACCGGTAAAACTTTGCGATTCTATATCTACGGTTGCGGTCGAAATATCAGTTTTTTTGCTAATGACGGTTTTAACAATAAGTGCATCACTTTTGCCGCTTGCGCTTGATACATCTGTTTCCGCAATACGCTGATAAAATTTATACCGTGTTGAAGGATTAAGATTGGAAAATACATTACTTTTTTGCCATGTTATTCCATCTAAACTATATTCATATCCTTCTATTTCTTTTAATACGACATCCGTGGTTGTATTAACAATCAAAATTGGTTTATCGACTTTTGATTGTACGGTTTTAGCCGTTAATGCTGGGCTTGCATCGGTCAATCGGTTTATATCGGCATAATATATTCGTTGATAAAATTTGTATTCTGTATTTGGTGATAAATTTTCAAAAACATTTCCGGTTTGCCAAGCATTTCCGTTCATACTGTATTGATAATAAGCATTTCCCTCTAAAGCAATACTGTTAATACCTATTTTTTTGATTTTTGGAGCCGCAGGTGCATCTAACGAATAAAATGTAAGATTATTCTTTTTTGCGTATGAATCGGCAACATTATTATACCCATAAATTTTTTCGAGACCGGTGCAACCGGGGAAACCGTAATCATCTACATTTGTTACATTTTTATCAAGTATAATATTTTTTATAGATTTGAAATTTTTAAATATCAATTTATTAACTGCATATTGAGGCAAAGTGACTGTATTCAAATTGGTACAATTGGAAAAAGCATTATTGCCTATACTTTTAATACTGTCCGGTATCGTCACGCTTGTAAGACTTCTGCAGCCTTTAAAAATAAAATTTCCTATACTTGTGACGCTGTCAGGTATTGTTATACTTGTAAGCCTTGTGCAATCCCGAAAAGCAAAATATCCTATACTCGTGACGCTATTCGGTATGGTTATGCTTGTAAGTCCTGTGCAGCGTTCAAAAGCAGACTCACCTATACTTGTAACGCTGCCAGGTATTATTACACTTGTAAGTCCTGCACAATCCAAAAAAGCAAAATTTTCTATATTTGTAACGCCATTCGGTATTGTTACGCTTGTAAGCCCTGTGCAGCTGGAAAAAGTAGAATTTCCTATACTCGTAACACTTTCCGGTATTGTTACGCTTGTAAGTCTTCTGCAATTAACAAAGGCACCTCTGCCTATACTTGTAACACTGCCCGGTATTGTTATACTTCTAAGTCCTCTGCAACCATTAAAAGCTTCATCACCTATACTTGTAATACTGCCCGGTATCATCACGCTTGTAAGACTTATGCATTCAATAAAAGCAGCGTTGCCTATGCTTGTAGCGCTGTCAGGTATTGTTATACTTCTAAGTTCACTGCAACCGGCAAAAGCATGCTCACCTATACTTGTAACGCCGGTTTTAATAATAACCTCTGTTACGCTTTGACCCCATGGTAAAGAAAAACCCGTATAACCATAGCCATAATAATTTCCCATAGCACCATTACCGCTTATAGTAAGCACCGTTCCGTCAAGCTTCCAGGTGCAATCGCCGGCAGTTCCGCTTGTCGCTGTAACTGCGCTTGCGGTTATGCTGAATAATCCCATTGGTACAACGGATAAAATCAGCATAATAGATAATAAAAAAGATAAAAGCTTTTTCATTCTAAAATTTCTCCTTTTTCCGACCAACTTTCATTTGCTAATACATAAGTATATTTTTTGAATTTGCGGTCTCCGTCCAAATCTGATAATATAATTTCAAATTCGGAACCGTCCTGTAAGAACAATTCATCGTTTTTAGGAACAAAAGAAAAGCTCGCAAATTCTGACATTTGAGCGCCGATACCGTGCTTTCTTGAAAAATCCTTTTTCTCAGAATACTCTTTTCCATCAGAATCAATAAGTTTCACGCCCTTTATATTAAGCTTAGGCGCTTTTCCGTCCGGAGTGCGGTTGAAAGTGATTTTTAAACAAAGGAATCTTTTTTCAAAAAATTCAAGTTCCTTTTCCAATGGTGGATCAATATAGAAATCTATTGCTTTAATCAGCTTGTTCATTACTTTTCACCTCCTAATGTTTTTTCGCAAAGTTTTTTCGTTATCCATAAGAAATGCCATTTTGTAATTTGGTTTCATCTCTAATTCTCTGCGTATTTTTTCAACGGCATAAGGTGAAATATTTAAAACACCCACCATACCTTTATAGCTTTTGCCGCGCCCATGTGTCGGACTTAATTCGTGTTTTATCTTTTCACCATAAAGCAGGTTTTCATCGGACACGCTATTTCGGTTACCCATAAACATAAACAGACCTTTTTGATTTTCAATTCTCGGAAAATCTTCTCCAACCTCTATAAAATAATCTTCTGTAATTTTTCTTGTATCGGGATCTAACCTAAAATCAGATTTTACAAGCTTCATTAGCTCTTGACCTTTATTATTTTTACCGTCACTTAAATCTATAGATTCGGCAACATAAACAGTTACCTTTTTTCTGCAATTATCGCCGTCTTCGCCGCAAGCAAACCTTAAAGCGACAAGCGGATCTCTTGTAAAATCCAACAACCGTGTATTACCCTTGTAATGCTGCATATATGCCAAGCATTTCAAGCTGCCCTTATCTTCGCAATTACATATATTTAAGCATTTTGCGCAACAATGGTTTTGCCATTCTTCAAACATTTTATTTTCTGATTCAAGCTGATTGTTTCTGAACAATTTGCTTTGAGTAGGAACGCAATATTTATCGCCGCGATAAAAGTATTTATATTTTTCTGTTTCAAACGCACTTTTTTGACTCAAAAAATTTTCAATATTTTTTATTCGATCATTAAAGTCGTCTAAGCCGATTATTTCATCTGAAAAACACTCGCAAAATTCTGATAAATTCATCATTTATCCCCTTCAGCACATAATCCACATTATGTTGTATTTAGAGTAATAAAAAATCTGTCACAAACAGAGCAGGTCAAAAAAGAGTATAGCAAAGCAAGCCTTCTCAGAATTGTCGAAAAAGATAAGAGGAAAAGGCTTTATTGTCATGTTCGGTTTTCGACAATTTTGAGTTTTCCGTACTTTCCTTGATTAAAGTGCTTTACAAACTATCCGTATTATGCTATAATACGATATGTAAAATTGTGTTTGCTATATCCAAAATCGAAATTTAATACAACATAATGTGGATTATGTTTCTGCCGCCGATTCGGGTGGCTTTTTTCATATAATCAGCCGCATACTCTCCATACGCTGACGGTGTTCCGTTCCGGTTGAAATAATATAAATTCTGGTGGTGTTAATGCTTGAGTGACCGAGAATGTCTGCAAGCTTGGCAATGTCTTTTTCAATTCCGTAAAACACACGGGCAAACAGGTGGCGCAGGTTATGCGGAAATACCTTTTGCGGATTGACATTTGCTTCTTCACATAAGGCTTTCATTTCCCGCCAGATGTTTGTGCGGCTTATGGGTTTGCCTGTCCTCGTTACAAAAACCATACCGTTTTTAATATTTTGCTCTGCTGCGTAGCGGAGCAATTTTTGTTTTAATTCTTTTACAATAAATACCGACCGTGTTTTCGCTTTGCAGTTCACAACCGCTTCGCCGTTCTTTACCGCCTCAACCGTTATATATCGCAGTTCGCTGACTCTAATGCCCGTGCCGCAAATCGTTTGCAAAATAAGATTAAGCCTTTCATTGTGTTTATGTTCCGCCGCTCTGCAAAGCCGTGCATATTCCGCTTTTGTCAGTTCCTTTTCTTCGGGGCAGAATACCTGCTGCTGCAATTTCAGCGACTTCACCTTTAAATCGTGCCAACCTAAAAATGAAAATAAACTGTTGATGCTTGCAAGCATTGAATTAACGCTACGCACAGAATAATTTTCCTGCAAGTGTTTTTTGTATGCAATTACGGTTTCTTTTGTAATATCAGAGTTTTGCGTATATACCGAAAACGCCTTAACATCACGAATATATTTTTCAACCGTTATTTTGCTTCTTTCCTCTAAGATTAGATGTTCCCTAAATTCGGCAATCATTTTTGCCGTAATAATTCGTCCTTTCATCTTAATTTACCTCCGAGTATTTTTTAATATTTTACCCGAAAAGTATGAAAACAAAAATTGTCACTGTTTATTGTAGAAAAAATACGCTGACAACGCTAATGTGCGATTTTTAAGGACAACTTTATTAAAGCACTGTTTTTGGGACAGTGCCTTGTGATATAATAGATATATAAAATCGGAGGATAGGGTTTATGGATAAGAAAATAAAATTCACTCCCGAACAATTAACTGAACTTCAATCATTTTTTCAGCAAAGTGATTTTACAGCTAATATGACTCTTGATCGCGAATACGATTTTAGCAGTAAACAATCTGAGATTTTTGTCCGCGCCAAAAGGATTTTCGGAGAATATTGGCTCGGGAATTTGCGTCCGCTCGGTGTAAACCGAAAGATGAAAAACTTTTCAAAGGACTATCCGGTAAACTTTTTGGAGAACGCCGACGCGGACTATTTTTCCGAAGAGCTTTCTAAAATCTATACAGATCCCGATATGCTGAACGAGTACATAGACCGATTTTTTGAGATGTACGAGGAACCGGTTATGCTGGGGCTTGATTGTTATGCAAAATCTGTCGGCAAAGAGGTTGACAGTCTTACGGATGAGGAAATACATAATGTTGTGGAAAAGGTCGCCGGAGTGATTGACGAGACGCTGATTGAAACGGTTATGCAAGGCCAACGGGTTTCGGAAATTTTCGGCATCTCAAAAAAGATTCCGCAGCACGAAGATTTTTCGGAGCAGTTAAACCAAGATAAAATTAACTTCTACAACAAGTGGACCCATTGCAAAACCAAGCTTGGCGCGCCGCTCTTTTTCAGCGAGTTGTCGGAGGATGAATCTACAAACATTGAGGGGGTAAAAAACTTTTTCGCAAATGATCCTGCTGAAGAACAGCGGTATATTTTCCTGCGTGATGAGCTTGCAAAAACCTTAAACAGCACCGATAAAGAGATATATTATCTTTCGGAAAAAGGGATTACTCAAAAAGAAATTGCAAAACGGCTCGGCTACAAAACCCACAGTGCGGTCAGCAAGCGTATGAAAATAATGAATAAGGATTTTAAAAAATTCATAGGCTTTGAAAACTGAATAAGTAAAAATCTACGGCGGTGTTCCCCCAAAAGGAGCACCGCCGTTTTTTATATCCGAAAATATTTTTAAAAAGCCTAAAAAATTTTTTCAAAACTCAGGAACAATTTTCGTTTTTCGCTTTGTACTGTATATGGATAGAAAGAAAAATATTTTAACCGGGAGGAAATCAAATTGAACGGAACCAGACAAAGCACAGAAAAAAGATTTTCGGAAGCCGCTTCCGAAAACAAGAAGAAACGCGGAAGACCTACCGTTTACAAGCGTGACCACATGGAAGGCATAGGCAGAGATTTAGAAATATTTGACGGGCGCACGCACAGAACTCATGTCAACCAATACTACCGTGCCGCTGTATTCGGAATTTTAGAGGAACACAAAGAGATACCCTATCTTGAAGAAATTTTTAAGATAGGTCAGTGCTTATGTATTCAAAAGGATGAAATTATAGAGCAGCTCGGACGAATGTATGCACAGGACGGATATAGCGAAGAAACCATCGTGGAGGCGGCAACGCTGGCAGCAAGATTTTATCACAACGGCAACACCGTGAAAGAAATAGCGGCATATTTACGGCGCGTCAGAAAAGCAAAAAGCTGGGATGTTTAATGTATTTCGGAAACCGCTTCCGAAAAGGAATAGTATCGGATCAGCTGAAAAGTCGGTCTTTTATTATACAAAATTTCAGAAAAGAGGTAATGCCTATGAGGGTATAAAAAGCAAAACTATCATTAAAGATTAAGGTGTGTCTCACACCTTAGCAAGCAGGGACTTTGTGTGCCACGAAAGTCCCAATCACAGCCGAAATCGGCTGACTCTTTGGGGGTGCAGCCCCCAATCCCCCGTGAGAAAGGAGCTGATACTATACGGGAAAAGATATACGAATATCCGTAAGAGTTACGGATAAAGAAAAGCAAAAAATCACGGCAAAAGCAAAAAAGTGCGGGATATCCACAACTGAATATGTCAAACAAAGAGCGTTAGGCTACGAACCGAAAACGGTTCTGCCGGATGCTCTTTTTGTTTTACTTGAAAAAGTCGGCCGATTGGAGGATAAATACACTTCCTCTAAACTGAATAACCAAATCTACAATCTACTAAAAGAAATATCCGAAACTTTGCTGTTGCCCGGAAAGGAGCGTGATGAAATATGGCAGTCACCGGATTCTGGCCGGTCTACGGAAACTTAAAGGCTACACTTGACTACGCCGATAATCCCGATAAAACCACACCGAAAGAATATCTCGACAAGGATTTATATTCTGCCTTACGCTACGCAGAAAACGATAATAAAACGGACAGACGGGTTTTTGTCGGTGGTATCAACTGCTCGGCGCAAAACGCCTATACTGAGACGATAGCCGTACAGCGGCGGTTTGGTATGAAAGGTAAGGTTGTTGCCTATCACGGAATACAGAGCTTTAAGTCGGACGAAGTCACACCTGAAGAAGCGTTTGAAATCGGCAAGGAAACCGCAAGAAAGATGTGGGGAGATAGATACCAAGTACTTGTGACTGTCCACTTGAACACAGATAACCTGCATTGTCACTTCGTCGTAAACCCCTGTTCATTTAAGGATGGCTCAAAGTTTAAGAACAAAATCGGTGATCATTTGGAGCTGCGAAAGGTATCCGATGAGGTTTGCCGAGAGCACGGTTTATCTGTTCTTGAAAACAGTAGTTTTTACAGTAAAGGGCAAAAGAAGGAATATTGGGCACACAGAAACGGGCAGATGACGCACCGTGATATGTTGAAAAAGGATATTGACTATTGCTTACAGTATTCATCAAACGGCTCGGAATTTGAACGGCAGTTATGGGGACTCGGCTACTCTATCGACTGGCGGCGGTTATCTATTAAGCATAAAGGTTGGGACAGAGCCGTGCGGCTTAAAAGCATCGGGTTTACGGAAACAACCCTTGAGGCGTGCTTCTCTAAAAACAAAGGCAAATATTACTTCTATGACGAATGGAACACTCATTTACCGTACAAGGCAAAGCAAGCACCCATTATTAAACTAATGAACCAACTTGATTTTACCGTAGACCACGCCAAAGATCCGTCAAAGGTACTTGTCAGCGCGGTATTTTATATCATCCTATCATTGTTTGAAATAGCAAGGACAGTAAAAGATTTTGCTATTGCAGATGTTGAATTGCGGCATGAAGTACGCAATGTAAAGAAGTATGTTAGCGAATACCGCTTTTTGCAAACTGAAAAGCTCAATACAATGACGGATATCAAAAATTATATTGACACAACTAAAGCGGAAATAAACAAATTTGAACGCAGCCGCGCCCTTACCGATAACAAGCGCCGTCGAGCAAAAACACCGGAAGAAAAGCAACAGTACAAGGATGAGCGCAAGACCATAACCGAGCGCATTACGCCGTTACGCAAGAAGCTTAAACAGGCGGAGCAGATTTATAATAAGTCGCCCCGCCTTATTGATTTACTTGACAAGGAATATCAAATTGAAAGAAAAACTTATGAAAGGACGAAATAGTATATTGTTTACCGGCTTATATATTCGTGGACCTTAACGGGCAATTAACAACCACAAACAAATTCTTTGAAAGGCAGTAATTATGAACCGAAAAAACTACGCTGCCGTTTCAATCATACTTTTATATACACATTTTTCTACAACAGAAACGGCAGACAAAAAGAAATTAAAATCAGGAGGAAAAACCTTATGAAAGAAACGAAAACGTCTGCCGAAAAGGTAGTAAAAGATCCCAAACCAAAGCTTATGAACATTAAGCTTGAAAAGCTTCACCCGTTCAGGAGCCACCCCTACAAGGTGCTTGACGATAGCTCCATGACAGAGCTTGTAGAGAGTATCAAAGAATACGGATTTCTAAACCGCATTATCGTCCGCCCGCTTGAGGAGAAACAGGACGAATACGAAATTATATCCGGACACCGCAGAGTGCACGCCGCCGAGCTTCTTGGAATGAAGGAAGTCCCGGCGGTTGTTCATTTCATTGACCGCGATGCGGCAACGGTGATGATGGTGGATTCAAACTGCCAAAGAGAAAACCTGACGCTTATGGAAAAGGCGCGGTCTTACAGAATGAAGCTTGACGCGATTAAACATCAAGGCACTTCCCGACAGAGTGTCGGGAAGTTAGATGAAAGCGCAGAGTTGATTTCAGAAAACGACAGC
>ERZ827104.909-NODE-909-length-28591-cov-3.507464_pt1 | contig 28591 bp, 28 predicted proteins | sample MGYA00519781_ERZ827104 | MGnify/ENA primary metagenome ERZ827104 (study PRJEB31778, sample SAMEA3449257) | human gut metagenome | biome: human gut; feature: human-associated habitat; material: faeces | place: United Kingdom | collected 2010/2012 ...
ATCCCTGAATCACCCCTTCCCGCACCGGAATCCTGTGGGGCATAATAGCTTATTGCCCTCTTCCTCATCGCCCGCATGGCAGACGGAACAGACAGTCAATCCTACCATTCTGCTGTCGCTTCATGGTATAATAGCCGCAGGGCGGCTATTATACTTATTTTTATAACCGGACGATCCGCAGGCTCTGCCTGCTCCCGTCCCAATGGTCAATTATACCATTCCGCTGTCGCTTCATGGTATAATACTACTGCCAGAGGAATGGAGACTGAATGCCATGTATATGAAAAAGAATATGACCCTGCTGCGGTGTCCCATTGAAAAGGGACTGGATATGCTGGGCGGAAAGTGGAAGAGCCGGATTCTGTGTGTCCTGGCCCAGCGCGGCCCCATCCGATACGGGTGGAATATGAACTGACCCCCTATGGTCTGGCAGCGGTGCGGCTGCTGCGGCAGATTGCGGATTGGGCAGATGGTTCCATTCCCACCGGGCTCTCCCGGGGTGAAATGCCCCTCTGTCTGGGCTGTGATTTCAACGACTAAAAAATTTTTGAGTTGCTCAACTTTTCCGGAAACATCTTGTCAGCTGTGCCATGCTAAGTTACTATAATATTTATAGTAACAGAAAGGAGCATTCCATCATGGAACACCCGACAAATCTTATCATCCGTGACTGCACTTCCCAGGGCAGTGAGCTCTGCCATGAGCTGGCTGACGCCCTGTTCCAGCACCAGGCTGCCATGGCAAAGGACCCACTGCACAAGGATATCCTGGGCAATATGCGTTATGAAACCCGTCTCAAGCGCAGCTTTGACAACACTGAGGAGAAGCTGCTGCTGGTAGCCTTTGACGGTGAAAAGCCGGTGGGCTATCTCTTTGCCGCCGCTGAGGAGGTAACCGAGGAGAGCCGCCGTCAGCTGCCGCCGTGGAGCGAACGCATTCCCGGAGGCGGTACCGGCTTCTATCCCGACTGGCTGGAAACTCCGGTACGGGTCGGCGCCCTCAATAACCTCTATATTCTGCCCGAATACCGGGGAACCGGTCTGGGCGATGCCCTGACCACCAAGGGTATGGAGTGGCTGCGTGCCCTGCCCGGCGCCCGCTATCTGTTTGTAGATGTATCGGAGGGCAATAACGCCGCTGATTTCTATGCCCGGTATGGCTTCAAGTTCAGCCATGATGTCCTGGGCGGCATCATCAAGGCCTACTATCAGGAAATCTGACCTTTCCCATACAGCAAAAAAGAGGACACAGGCTTGTGTCCTCTTTTTTATTTAATCAAACAGTCCGGTGATGGAATCCCAGATGGTCTGGAACACATCTCCCAGGCGCTGGAGGAAGGTGCGGTTATCGCCGCTCTCATCTACCTCCTCTGCCGGAGTGTCCGGCTTGGTGATGGCTTCGGTGCGCAGGATCACCTGTACACTCTCCGGCTCCGGGTTGCGGGTGGAGGTGAAGGAAGGCTTCCGGGCTGAGGGGTCCATATCCAGGATTCCCAGCTCGTCGTCCAGCTTCTGCCAGTTCTTGTCCAGAAGATCCGAGATCACCTGCTCATTGGCCTTGATGTTCTGGGTCTTCTGCAGTGCCGCGGTGAGATTCTCCAGCAGCTGGGCTGTCCCCGACAGTGTGGAACGCACGCCGCTGTTGAGATTCTCGTAGCTGTCCGAAAGCACATTGTCGATCTTGCCCATAGTCACTTCCAGCTTGCTTACAGTCCGGGCGGTATTGTCCAGCACCATCACCAGCTCATTTTCGATGAGGCTGGCATCTCCCGAGAGATCCAGATCTCCCAGGTCAGCGGGAGAGGCATAGGCTGCAATGGAGTCCAGATTGTCCTGGCTGGCAGCCAGCTCCTCATTGATCTGATCCTCCAGGTCGGACAGCGCCCCCATCAGGGCATTGATGCTCTCGGTTTCGATGCTGCCGGCTTCCGCACCCTGATCCAGCTCCTGAAGCAGGGCATGCAGGTCATCGGTCTGGACCGAAAGGCCGTCCAGATCCAGTCCCTGAAGCTGGCTCAGCAGTTCACTGAGCTTTACCAGCAGTTCCCCCAGCTTCTGCTGGGCTGCTGCCTTTTCCTCCGGAGAGGCATTGGGGTTATTGAGGATTGCCAGGCACTCCTTGATTCCGGCACTGAGCTGATGGAACTGTTCCAGCAGCTGTCCGATCTGCTCCAGCGACCCCAGCATGCCGTCTATGGCATCTTCCAGCTGACCGACCCCGTCCAGAATGGAGCTGTCGTCCATGGCCTCTGCCAGATCATAGAGATGGTTCTTGAGGTTCTTCATGGCATAGCGGGTGCTGTCCACACTGTCCTCAATGCTGGTGTGCTGCTGATCCACTTCGTCCCAGGCCTTTTCCAGATCCCGCAGACCCTCGGCTGCCTGGGCGGTTCCCGCTGTCATGGAGGTCATGATGTCCAGCGTATCCTGGAGCATGCTGTCGATGGCGTCACCGGCGGCCTTGATGTCGTCCTTGTCCTTGCCGATCTCCGCCAGATCATCGGCCTGGCTGAGGGTCACCGGCATACCGGCAAAAATCAGTCCCGGGAAGGTGAAATCATCGCTGCCGATCTCAAAATGGAAGTGCTCCTCCTGTCCCGGGAAGGCCATGAACACCGCCAGCTGATAGCTGCCCAGCGTCTGGAGCTGTGCCCCCTCGGCCCGGAAGCTCTTGACATCGCCCAGATCCACGCCGGTGCCGCAGAACAGCACAAAGTTGTTCTTATAGTACTCATCTGCCAGCGGGTCGGGAGTCACAGTGACATCGATCTCCACCAGTCCCGACTTCCCCGCCAGATCCTCTGCCTTGCAGGGGACACCGTCCAGCATGTAGCTCACATCAATGTCCCAGGGCAGGCCCAGAAAATCGTCCTTGGGCTGTACCTCAAAATAGAACCGCCCGCTGTCCGGGTTGGACAGGGTCCAGGTCACGCCCTCATCGGTCAGCTGCGGCTGATCGGTGGTGGAGAGGTTGGACACCGTTTCGTACCGCCCATAGTCGGTGAACTCAGTGCTGCCATTGAGGCGCACACTCTTTACAATGCTCAGGTCGCTCCGGCTTCCGTAGTAGTCCAGGGTGATATAGGCGGTCTCGTCCACTGTTACTTCCGGTTCCCCAGCCAGTGCCGGAGTCACCGAGGAAGTCAGGATCGTTCCAGCCAGCAGAATTGCCAGCCCTTTTTTCAGTTTGTTCTTCATATCCGTTCACTCCTCGCTTCCGGCAGGCAGCCGGCTGCTTCGTTTGATGCGTTCTTCTTCAATGCGTTTCTGCAGGCGTTCGCTCCGTGCCTCAAACCGCTGCTGATCCTTGAAGATCTGCTTATCCACCAGTGTCAGCAGAAGCGGCAGGAAGCCCAGCACCAGAATCATGCTGAAAATCGCGCCCCGTCCGATGAGGTGTCCCATATCGCCGATGGCGGAAATACTCGATACAAAATAGAGGGCATAGCCCACCAGAGTCAGCACGCCGCCCGAGGTGAGAATCGAAACACAGCTCCGGGAAATGGCGGCAATGGCAGCCTCCTTTTTATCCTCGATCCGGCGGCGCAGCTCCAGATAGTTGTTGGTCAGCAGGATGGAGTAGTCCACCGTGGCGCCCAGCTGCATGCTGCTCACCATCAGGTAGCCCATGAAGGTGAGTTCCTCGCCCCGGAGATAGGGCACCGCCATATTGAGGAAGACGGCGATCTCGATGGGGACAATGACCGTCAGCGCCATGGCTCCCGACCGGAAGGTGACATAGACCACCAGCACTACACCCAGAATGGAGATGCCGTTGACAATGCCATAGTCGCTGGAGATGATCTCCTTCATGTCCTGGGTGGCGGGTGTGGTGCCCACAAAGTAGCTCTCGTCATAGTATTTGTCGGCGATGGCCCGGACCGCATCGGTGCACTGGAAGGCATAGTCGCTTTCACTCTCGGTGCGCAGGGTGGTGATGATCCGGCTGTATCCGTCGTTGTGGAGCTGGCTGGTGAGATCCTCCGGCAGGAAGCTCTCCGGCACTCCCTCGGGCAGCATGCCATCCAGAGAGGTCACCGAGCGGACAAAGGGCTGCTGTTCCAGCTCCTCGGTAAAGGCCCGTTCCACTGCCGGGTCGGACTGGGGCACCAGCACCAGCAGCATATTGCTCTTGCCGAACCGCTCCTCCATGAGCTGGAGGTCCTCATAGCTCTGGGTGCCTTCGCTGCACCCCACAGCCGAGGTGCCGTATTTGAAGTCAATCATATTCTGTGCCACATAGGCCGGGACGATCACCAGCAGCACTGCCACTGCCAGCACCTTGCGCCCCCGGAACAGCTTCCGGGCAAAGCCGTCCATGGACGGCACAAAGGAGCGGTGCTGGGTCTTGCGGATGCGGTCCTGGAAGCGCAGGATCAGGGCAGGCATGAGGATCAGCACCGTCGCCAGGCTGCACACAATGCCCTTGGCGAGCACAAAGCCCAGGTCCCGGCCGATGGTAAAGCGCATCAGAGCCAGCGCCACAAAGCCCACGATGGTGGTGACGCCGCTGGACACGATGGAATCCACCGCCTGATGAAGCGCTGCCGCCATGGCCTCCTCATCGGAGAGCCCCTTCTGTTTCTGGGCAGTGAAGCTGTGCAGCAGGAAGATGGAGTAATCCATCGCCACTGCCAGCTGAATGACCGCCGCGATACCATGGGAGAGGAAGGAGATCTTTCCGAAGATGATATTGGTGCCCATGTTGAGGATAATGGCGAGGCCCATGGTGAGCAGGAACAGCACCGGCTCAAACCAGGAGGTGGTTGTGATCGCCAGTACCGCAAAGATCACCACAACACCGGCCACCATGATCATCGGCATCTCCCGGGAGATACTCTCCTCCAGGGTTTTGTTTTCGATGGCGGGGCCGCTGTAATGGCCCTTCTCCCCCAGCAGTTCCTTCATGGAATCGATGGCTTCATAGGTGCGGGGGTCTGAATCCCCGTAGGTGAAGATCACATCCATGATGGCGCTGTTGTCCTTATAGTAGTCGGAGATGTCCCCCACAGTGAGGAAGGATTCCGGCAGATAGGCATTGCCGCCCGGCAGCCAGCTCACGCTGTCCACCCCTTCGATCTCCGAAAGCTGGCGCTGATAGGCACCGGCCTGTGCCATGGTGACATCATCGATCATCACCCGGGCAGTACCCGGATAACCGAAGCTCTCCTCCATGCGGTTGATGCCCTGCATGGTGGGAGCCCAGTCGGGCAGATATTCGGTGAGGTCATAGTTGATGGGGATAAAGAAATTCGCTACAATAGAGAGGAGCACCAGCACCGCAAAGACTTTTTCCACCATACGGCGCCGGTGAATGACCACATCAATAATGCGGTCTACAAAGGTATTTTCTGTCTTTTGGGACATAACAGAACAGTCCCCTTTCCGATCATTGAGACTCATACAGAGGGAGGCAACAGCATGCAGACCAGTCTGACGGTCCACAGCCGGCAGCAGCGCCGGGAACGGACCCATGCCCGGATCAAAAGTTCCCTGCTTCAGCTGATGAGTGAAAAGTCCTTTGAGGACATCACTGTCACTGAACTGGCACAGGAAGCCGGCATCAACCGCAAGACCTTTTACAGCCATTTTGAAGGAATGGATGCCGTCCTCGCAGAAGTGGAGGACGATTTTGTCGGGCAGATCTTCGGCCTGTGGCTCACCGGACAGCCTGCCCGGAATCCACAGATCCTGAAGGATTTTTTCCGGATGCTGGGCAATGAGCTGATTCTCAACCAACAGAATATGCGGCTTTTGATCCTGTCAGGAGAACATAACCGTCTCCTCATCAAAATCAAAGACCGCATCATTCAGCTGCTGGTTCAGAGCCTGGACCAGGCCGAGCCGGTGTTTGACCGGGAACAGTTCCTCTATGCCGCGGAATTCATCAGCGGCGGCATGATGGCTGTGCTGGAGCAGTGGGCTGCCAATCCCCGGGAGGATTCCCTGGTTGTGATCACAGAACTGATCCAGCGCAACGCGGAACACATCGGGGAGCTTTTGTACCTGTCATCTCCTCTGTACTTGGAATCATAATCGTCCGGCAGCAAAAATACAAGGGTCAGTTTTTTCAAAAAGTGTTGCTTTAGGTTACAAGTTGTTCATAAATATAGAAATCCCCGGTTTTCCGCTTGGAAGAACCGGGGATTTTGGCTTGATGATGCGGTTTTACAGAGAAAGCCCATCCACATTCATTCAATAAAAGTTTACAATTATTTCGATAGGATTTTGGGCATGATCCTGATGATTGACTCAGAAATACACAGAATCCGCCTATTATGTTGCCTGACCTGCCAGCCGGATCAGCCCCATGAGCACCAGAAGCGCCGCCCCGAGGGAATCGGGTGTTACGGAGGCCTTCTGCCGCAGCAGATGCCCGGAGCACTGTCCGGCTACCACCGCCAGCAGACTGCACAGCACTGCCACCGGCACAGCAGCCCAGGCCAGTTCCAGACCCGGACCCGCCCCCAAGCCGGTGGCAATGCCGTCCACCGACAGCACCGCTGCCAGCAAAGCTGCCTCCCGGACGGTGAGATCGCCGGAGCGGTCCGCGTCGGCCCGGGTGGGATCGGCATAGACCGACAGCATAAACCGCAGGTCCCATGCCGAGAATGTATAGGGGCCCTGTTCTGCCAGCCGGGCAGCCAGACTCCGCAGCCAGCTCCCCGCCAGCTTGCCGGCGCCCAGCAGGATCAGCAGCACAGCACCGGCGATCTGCGCCACAGCGCCCAGGGCTCCCAGCCGGCTGCCCGCCAGCACCGACAGACCCAGCAGGCCGCCGCTGACCAGTCCCAGGGTCCAGACCGACCGGGGCGGTATATGGATGCCGGCGGCACTGTATGCCAGCACAGCCGAAAAGCTGTCCATGGAGGCCGCCGCGGAAATCCCAAACAGGATCAGAAGTGATTGAAGTTCCAAAGGATCGTTGTCCCTCCTTTCCGGATGCGGGATATTCCATACTATTGCCAAACGGTCGGTTTGGTGCGCAAAGACCGGGCTTTCGGCTTGCAATCCGCTCTGGTTGGGGATATAATAAAAAAGTTGTCTGACCCTGGAAACTGCAACTGAAAACTGTTTTGAAAAGGAAGTGAAACAGCGTGAGATTTGCTCTTGCCGTAATTTTGGGACGGCTGGTGCGGTTTGCCGGTAAATTCATCGGACGCTCCACCACCCTGCCCGGGCGTATTGCCCTCCGACTGGACCACGCGTTCCTGAAGAAGATGAAGTTTGATGGAAAGGTCATCGCTGTGACCGGTTCCAACGGAAAAACCACCACCCAGAACCTGGTAGCTCATATCCTCCGGGAGAATGGCTATACCGTCATCAACAACACCGAGGGCTCCAATCTGGCTGCCGGTGTTGCCACCACCCTGCTGGAACACTGTACCCTGGGCGGTCGGGTCCGCAGTGACTTTGTGGTGCTGGAAGTGGACGAACGCTTTACTCCCATTGTCTTTTCCCAGATCCCGCTGGATGTGTTCCTGGTGAACAATCTGCTCCGGGATCAGGTGGTGCGCAATGGCAACCCGGATATTATCCTGGCTAAGATCTCCGAAGCCGTGCCCCATGCCCGCCGTCTGGTGCTCAATGCCGATGACCCCATCTCCCAGCAGCTGGGCGACGGACGCAGCGACAATGTCACCTTCGGCATGGCACGCACTTCCCGTTCCACCGATACCTGCCTGCACCTCACCCATGACGCCAAGGTCTGCCCCCGGTGCTTCGGCAAGATGGAATATGATTTCTTCCACTACAACCACATCGGCAGCTTCCACTGCCCCACCTGCGGCTATCATACCCCCACGCCGGACTATCTGTCCGATCAGGTGGACTTTGAAACCGGGGACTTCACCATCAACGGCCTGCCTGCCCATGTGAACTACCCCACTCCCTTCCACTTTATGAACACCACCGCCGCCGTGGCAGTCTGCTGTACAGCCGGCCTGCCGCTGGAAAAGGCCATTGCCGCTGCCGGTACCTTTGAGGTCAGCCGGGAACGGTATGATGAGTTCAATGTGGACGGACGCAAGGCCATTCTGATGCTCACCAAGCAGAACCCTGTTTCGCTGGATCAGAACATCGCCTATGTGCTCACCAAGGAGAGCCCCAAGACTGTGGCACTCTATGTCAACAATGTCATCTACACCGATGACAAGGATATTTCCTGGCTCTATGATGTGGCCTTCGAACGGCTGGTGGGTCAGGTGGACTGGGTGGTCTGCTCGGGCAGCCGGGCCTATGACCTGGCAGTCCGTCTGGAACTGGCTGGCTTTGACCGGGACCACATGATCATTGAGGACGACAACTCCAAGCTCCGGGAGGCCATGAAGCGCAGTGAGGGCACCATCTGGGTGCTGGCTGCTTCGGCCTTCGGCGATGAGGACGGTATTCTGGAGGTGCTGCGGTAATGAAGGAACTGAAAATCCTGCATCTGTACAGCGATCTGCTGGATCTGTACGGCGACTATACCAATGTGACAGCGGTGCGCCGGGCTGCGGCTCAGCTGGGCTATGAGTCGGCTGTCACCGAGGTGCAGCTGGGCGAACCCATCGACCCGGCGGGCTATGATTTCATCTACATCGGGCACGGCAAGGCCAGAAATCTGGCAGCGGCAGCTCCCCACTTCCGGCAGTATGCGGATGCCATCACTGCGGCGGTGGAAAACGGCACCGTGTTTCTGGTCACCGGCAATGCCCGGTTCCTGTTCGGCGGCAGCTTCCAGACCCCGGACGGCGAGGAAACCGGCATCGGACTTTTCCCTTACCACGGTACCGAAACCGGCAAGGTATTTACCGGCGATGTGGTATCCCGTCCGGTATTTGATGAGTCGGTGCGCTGCTATGGCTTTGTCAACCGCACTTCCCACCTCACCGGGGAAAACCCGTATCCGCTCTTCAAGGTGCTGCGCGGCCCCGGCGACGGCGAAACCCCGAACGGCACCGAAGGCACCCTCTACCGGAACTTCTTCGGCACCTGGCAGATGGGCCCGGTACTGGTGCGCAATCCCGCCCTGCTGCGGGAAGTCCTCCACCGCATCACCGGGGAGGACTGCTCCGGGCTGGATCTCAGCCTGCAGGAGCGTGCGCTGGAGATCACCCTGGCAGAATTCGGCGACCTGCAGTAACCCGTACAATACAGCAAAGGACAGATGCCCAGCACCGACGTCTGTCCTTTTTATTTGGGCCGTGCCGGGAAAAACCAAAATTTCTCCCCGGATTTTTTTGTTAAAACCTGAGGACAGAGGGCAGACTTTCTGGTATACTGAAATGGTATATCATCAGTGGAAGGAGCGGGAACATGAAGCGCTGTGCCGGCGGAATTGAATATGAGCTGACCCGCAAGGCTGTGAAAAACCTCAACCTGCGGCTGCGTCCCGACGGCAGCGTGACGGTGTCCATTCCCAAGCGGGTCACACTGGCGGAGGCCGACCGCTTTGTGGAGCAGAATGCCGACCGCATCCGTCAGGCCCGGCAGCGGCTGGACTGCCGTCCGGAATACCTGCAGATCCCCGCGGAGTACCAGGACGGCGACCGGTTCTGGCTGTTCGGCGTCCCGTACCGGCTGCGGCTGGGAGCGACCGGGGAGATCACACTTCGGGACGGGGAACTCTCCTTACCCTTTCCGGCGCCTCTCTCCTCCCGGGACCCCCGGCTCACCCGATGGCTGAACCGTCAGCTGGAACCGGTGCTCCGGGAGATGATCGCCGGTCTGGTGCCCCGGCTGGCGGCCTTCTGTCCCCGCCGTCCGGGAGAGCTCCGGCTGCGGCTGATGACCTCCCGCTGGGGGAGCTGCAATCCCCGCACCGGGGAACTGCATTTCAGCACCCGGCTGGCGCATCTGCCGCCTGAAGCCATTGAGGGTGTGGCAGCCCATGAGCTGGCCCATCTGGCAGTGCCCAACCACTCCGCCGCCTTCTATCAGGCGACAGAACGCCTTCTTCCCGACTATCCCCGCCGGCAGGCGATGCTCCGTCCGCCGGTTCACCCCACACCAAAGGAGCCCGCATGAAACATTTTGAACACCCCCTCAAACACAAACCCTCAGAGCTGCTCTGGCGCATGATGCTGGCATTTTCTGTCTTTTTGTTCGTCTGCGGACTGGTGCTCTCCCCCTGGGACACCCTGCTGCCCGGTCTGGCGGCGATCCACCGCTCGCCGGATGTGCTCATCTCCGACTACTTTGTCATCGGCGGCATGGGCGCTACCATGCTCAATGCCGGACTGGTGACCCTGGCTTCCCTGCTGCTCACCCGCCGGCTGGGACTCACTTACAGCGGTCTGAGCGTGGCTGCTATTCTCATCATGGGCGGATTTGCGCTGTTCGGCAAAAATCTGGTGAACTGCCTGCCCATCCTGTTCGGCAACTGGCTCTTCGCCCGCTATCAGGAGGAAAAGTGGAACAAGTATATCGTCATCGGGCTGTTCTCCACCTGTCTGGCGCCCTTTGTGTCCTTCCTCTATAATGCCCTGAGTACCGCCCTGTGGCTGCGGGTCGCTGCCGCGGCTGGAATCGGCGTAGTCATCGGCTTTGTGGTGCCTGCCCTGGCGCCGCATACCGCCTCCTTCCACATGGGTTACAACCTCTTCAATGTGGGCTTTGCCGCCGGATTTGTGGCCATTGCGCTGATGTCGGTGCTCCGGGGCTTCCAGCTGGACAGCGGCAGCGTGATGATCTGGCAGAAAGGCTTCCCGCCGCTGCTCACCGGGCTCTGCCTGGGCGCCCTGGTACAGCTGTTTGTCTGGGGCTGGCTCCTCTCCGACCGGGAACTGCGCCGGCTCGGACGCATCACCCGCCACTCGGGCCGGGCTGTGGCAGACTTCGTCTTTATGGACGGCGTCGGCCCGACCTTTATGAACATGGCAGTCATGGGACTGCTGGCAATCGGCTGGCTCTGGCTGGTGAGCGGCGACCTCAACGGCCCTACCCTGGGCGGCGTCATCACCATCATGGGCTTTGCCGCCTTCGGTATGCACCCGAAAAACTGTGCCCCCATTGTCGCCGGAATCTGGGCCGCTACCCTGCTGCTCCGCTACCAGCCCGCTGACTCCTCCATCCAGCTGGCAGCTCTCTTCGGCATGGGACTGGCTCCCATCGCCGGACAGTTCGGCGTGGTGTGGGGAATCATCGCCGGAATGCTTCACTGTGCCATTGTCACCACCGTGGGGTCGGTATATGGCGGGCTCAACCTCTACAACAACGGATTTACTGCCGGACTGGTGGCACTGATCCTGGTGCCGCTGATCCAGAGTTTCAAAAAGGAGGCATGATTTTATGCGTCAGGATAAAAAGCGTATACTGCGTATCACCGAAGAACTGGTGAACTTTCTCTTTACAACCGGGGCCACCGATGTCCGTACCCGCATCCAGCGGGAACCGGAGCGGTATCTGCTCACCATCGAGTCGGACTTTTCCACCGACAAACGGGGAGAACTGGAAGAACTCTCGGAATACTTCGGGCGCACCGGACAATACGGCGCGGCGGAGGAATACTGGGAACTGATCGGCGACCAGCCCGGTTCCGGGTCGGAACTGATGCTCATCGGCATGATGGTCTCCTCGGCTCAGATCGAGCTGGCGGAAACCTCGGTCCGGCTGGAACTGGATATCCGCCTGGCATAACAAAAGCGCCTGTCCCCCGGGGGACAGGCGCTTTTTTCATTCGTGGTCGTAATCCAGCCAGGCTGCCGGGTATCCCTCAATGGCGGTGAGATACTCTGCGGCCTGCTGCTTGGCGCCCTCCAGGCTCAGATCCCGGTAGTTGCCGCACTCCTTGGCGCTGGCGCCGGGGATCTCCCCCTCATAGGCGGCGATGAACCGGAAGGCATCGATCACCAGATCCACCAGCAGCTGACCGGTGAGGTCCCGGGTGATGAGATAGAATCCGGTGCGGCAGCCCATGGGCCCGAAGTAGATGATCTGGTCCTTGAAGCGGCTGCTGCGCAGCCAGGTGGCGCCGATGTGCTCAATTGCGTGCATGGCATCGGTTGCCAGCACATCGCCGGTGTTTGGCTTCTTCATGCGCAGGTCAAAGGTATAACAGTCCCCGTCCACCCGGGAGGTATAGATGCCCCGGTCGAGTTTGTTGTGGTCCACAGTAAAGCTTGCGATCTTTTCCATATACATATCACTCTTTCTCTTTGCAGAATAGTGCTATTCTATCATGGATCTGATCCAAAATCCACCGCCTCTGACACTCCTGCCAGCCGTAAAATGTCCGATTTTCCGCATGAACAAGCCATTTTTCGCATATACCTGCCCAAGGCAGATAAAAAACGCATTCATATCCATAACCGGAATGAATGCGTTTTTACCTCATAGACTCAGGCGGGCATCAGTCTGCTACATTGAAGTTGGTGTACTTGTAGGAAGCCAGCTTGTCAGCCATTTCCTTGCCGTAGGTCTCCTCAAAGTCCTTCATCACCTTGGCGTTGATCTGTTCGCCCTCGGCGCCGAAGATCGCAGCTACCACTTCGCTGTATGCCCAGTAGGAATGTCCGCAGTGATAGTCGAAGCCCTTGAGGTATTCGGTCTTCTTGGGATGCTTCTCGCCCACCTCAAAGTTGACATCCTTGATGATATGGGTGCAGAATCCGCTCTTGTGCAGGGTGTCCGGCACCAGGTAGGTCAGATAGGGATTGAAGCCGCGGCAGATGGAGTTATCCAGATGGGCACAGTATACATGACCGGCATCGGGCAGTCCCATCTCCTTGAACTGGGTGTACCACGGGCACATGGTGATATGGATGCGGTAATCCGGGGCCCAGGATTCGATGGTGGACTTGTTGGCACAGCCCTCGTCAATGATTTCCTGTGTATTCACCCACTCGCCGTACTCCAGATAGTTGGCATAGGTCAGTTCCTTGCCGTCCCGGATGGCACGCTGGGCCATACGGCGTCCACGCTGCTCGGCATAGTACTGAGTGCCGTGGATAAAGGCACGCTCGCCGCGCTCGCCAAAGGCTTCGGTGAGATAGACATAGAACTTGGCAGCAATAAACGCATGAACCTTTTCATTGAATCCCATAGTAACATACCTCTCTTTTGATAGTTTTGTCAGACAGTTCGTTTATGCTTTGGGCTTGGCAGCTGCTTTTCCATGCAGAGCCTTTGCCACAACCACACCAATGATAACACAGGACAGGATCGGAGCATAGCCGCCGCCGAAGGGCAGAACCTTGAAGACGCCCAGGGTGCTGAGATAACGGATGATCAGGGCGCAGGGCAGCAGGACGAAGGCCGATTTATAGTCCATCATGATACGCTGCATGCACATCGCACCGAACAGGGCGGGCAGCAGGTAGTTGAGTGCCGCGATAATGGAATCGGGCAGCAGGCTGAGGATAAAGTTGCCAGCCAGGGCAACCAGGGTCATGACAGCCAGGCTGATGAAGATGGAAACCGAAATGGCGATGGCAGAGATAATGGTGCCATGCTCGGTACCGGCATCCACATCGGTGGCGGAGAGAGCCGCAGTTGCCGCAGGGGCACGGATCTCCTTGGAGTTACCGGCGATATAGGTCATATACATGCCGGGGATGTGCAGAATGGGATAGAGTGTGATGGGGTCCACCACATACCAGGCCACCATCGAGGAGAACAGTGCGATAAAACCAGTGATCACACCGCCCACCGACGGCACAGCCTGATAGAAGATATACAGGGCAATTGCCGGGATAAAGATCAGCGGAATGGAAAGCCAGCAGGTGAGCTTTCCCCATTTGATGATGTAAGGCATATATTCCTTATGGAATACATCACGTTCCATGTCAGTCATACTTGATTACCCCCTGAATGCGGCACAACAGCGGTGCCGGGATCGGTTTTTCCATTGAATGAGCTGTATGGCTTACAGCATGATGAACTGTTCCGATACAGTGGCGCAGATCATACCGAAGATCATGCAGATGGTCAGTCCCCATTCCTTGAGCCACTGTTTGTTGGCTTTTTTGTTGTAGCTCTGGATCAGGAACATCAGTGCTGCCGAGGACAGTACCGCAAAGCCCTGGTTCTTGAAGGGATACAGACGGTCCATGGTGAGCGAGGCATATACACCGATCAGAGCGCCGGTGCCCAGAATGGGAACCAGCAGCTCATTGCCGCCGCTCATGACTGCATTGACCTTCTCCATCTTATCAGAGAAGAGTGCCGCAAAGATAACCCAGCCGATACAGCCGGCAGTCATAACAATGGAGGCGGTGGACAGATAGCTGGCATCCATGGCAGCGGTACCCAGTTCAATGCCCATACCCTCTGCGGCGAAGTTGGCGCCCTGGAGCTCATAGGATACCGAACCGATGAAGTCCACACGCAGCCACGCCAACGGTGCGCCCACATAGAGCATCAGGGAAAGCATAGCGGTCAGCATTACAAAACACGGACCAACGGAGGTTACAGTCGCACTGCGGATGGCAGCCTTGACCTGTTTCTCGGTGAGGCCTACCCGCAGAGCATCTTTTTTACTGCGCCGGAAGAAGAGATATGCCTGGAACAACACGATCAATACTCCCGGTGCACAGGCCAGCCACATAATAATACTGTTGGCCATGCTGCTGTATTCTTGTGTCATAAACTCCCCTACTTTCTGCTTTGGTAAAAATTCTGTCTATTTCACCCGGCGGATCCGTTCCGGGCTGAAACCATGGATTTACTGCAGGCCGTTTTTCCCGCCGGCCCGGTTAATTTTGGAGAGATACCGGTAGATGGTCGCCTCGGAGGTCTGGAGCCGTCCGGCTACCAATGCTACCGCGCCTTTGAACAGAAAAACTCCCTTGCCGTCCAGCTTTTCCACAATGGCGATCTTCTCGTCCTGGGAAAGCCGATCCACCGGTACCGTAGCCTCGGACAACACCTGATTGCAGATGCCATAGACCACCTCTTCCATATTGTCCGGGAATTTTTCGGTGTCGCTTTTGAAGTATTTTTCACTTTCCGCCTGATCCGGCAGGGAAGCAATGCCCAGCTGTTCGGTCAGGCTGTCCACCAGTTTCTGGCTGTTGGTGTAGTCGTAGTTGATGCAGAGCATTCCGATGGGTTCCCCCTCCTGGTTCTTGATGAACCGGGCAAAGCAGAGCAGCTGATTGCTCTTCTTGGAGTATCCCCGGTAGCGGATCATCTCCGGATTATCCTTCCATGCCCCGGAGCGGATCAGCCGCAGTCCGTTCTCATTCATGGGAGAACCGATCCTACGCCCGCTGACATGTCCGTTTGCCACCGCAATCACCGAGTGGTCCATGTTGCTCAGATCATGCAGGATGATCTCATAATCCTGGCCCAGCACCTTTCCAAGGAACCCAACCAATTCACAATATTCTTTCATGATAGGTTCCATGCCTACCTCCTGTAATAATTTTTTATTGCGATGAGAATTTCTGTTTCGTTTACCTGCCTTCATTATAATACAGGTCTATGCAATAATAAAGATTTATATTAGTAATAAAAAATTTTCATTTAATTCCCACAATAAACCATCTGAAAAATTTGTCGAAATCCCGCTGGACTTTTCCGGCTGTGCTGTCCTCTCCCATGGAGCATCGTCCGAATGCCAAAACCCTGTCCCGGCTTTTTGTCGAAATTACTCCTGGCATTCTGCACAGTCCATATCAGCGCCTGTCAGCCGTGCGCCGCCGGATAACGCCTTTTTCCCGCCTCTGCCCCGGCTGAGAATGCCGCATCAAACAAAAAAGCACACGGACAAGCCGTGTGCTTTTTCAGACAGATATGCAATTAGTCGTGTGCTGCGGTGTTGGCAGGATTGCCGTCGCAGTACATTACATTGCGGATTGCACCGGTGGGGCACTGGCTCATGCACAGGCCGCAGTTGGTGCACTTCTCCGGATCGATGGAGGCAACATTGTTGTTGACAGTGATCGCGCCGGAGGGGCAGCTCTTCTCACACTTGCGGCAGGCAATACAGCCTACGCTGCAGGCCTGACGGGTTACAGCACCCTTGGCCTTGGAAGAGCAGCTTACATAGATCTGGCTGGTCTCGGGGATCATGGTGATCAGACCCTTGGGGCAGGCTCTGGCACATGCACCGCAGGCGATGCAGTTCTCAGGATCTACCACAGCCACACCGTCCACAATGTGGATGGCGTCATACTGACAGGCAGCTACACAGTCACCAAAACCGATGCAGCCGAAGTTGCAGGTACCGCGGCCGCCGAACATGGTGTTGCAGGCAGCGCAGGTCTGGGGTCCTTCGTAATCAATGGCATACTTGGTGTTCTGGCAGGTACCATTGCAGTGTACTACCGCATGCTTGGGAGTAGCAGCTTCAAAGGATACACCCATGATCTCACTGATCTTCTGGGCAACCGCTACACCGCCGACCGGGCAGAGGTTGGTGGGAAGATCCGGATTGGCGATCAGGTTCGCGGCATAGTCGTCACAGCCGGCAAAGCCACAGCCGCCGCAGTTCGCGCCGGGCAGGCACTCACGGATCTTGGTAACCCGCTCATCTACTTCCACCGCAAAGAACTTGGAAGCAGCAGCCAGGATCACACCAGCCAGCAGACCAATACCGCCTACCAGCATTACAGGAAATGTATAAATACCCATGGTTCCAAACTCCTCTCTACCAAAATCACATGAACAAGCCGTCAACTACACCGGCAAATCCGATGAACGAAGCAGATACCAGCGAAGCGGCCAGCAGAGTGATGGGCAGGCCCTGGAAATACTTGGGGGCATCGATATTCTCCAGGCGGGTGCGGACGCCGGCAAACAGCACCATTGCCAGCATGAAGCCCAGACCAGCACCCAGAGAGTTCACCATCGACTCTACGAAGTTGTAGTTCTCCGTGATGTTCAGCACGGTTACACCCAGAACAGCACAGTTGGTGGTGATCAGCGGCAGATATACGCCCAGTGCCTTGTACAGAGCAGGAACATACTTCTTGAGGATGGTTTCTACCAGCTGTACCAGTGCGGCGATAACCAGAATGAATACGATGGTCTGCAGGTAAGCCAGACCATTGGGCTCCAGCAGCATATCATAGATAGGCCAGGTAGCCGCAGTTGCCATCAGCATTACAAAGATAACTGCAGCGCTCATGCCCACTGCAGAATCCAGCTTCTTGGATACACCCAGGAAGGGGCAGATACCCAGGAACTTGGACAGCGGGTAGTTGTTAACCAGGATCGCGCTGAACAGAATAATCATCAGTTCTTTCATCAGTTAGCACTCTCCCTTCTCGCAAGCCAGCTTGGACTGACCGCATACCGATGCAACCGGGCAGTCAGCACAGCTGAATTCCTTCTTCTTGATGGCCTTGCCCGAGGTGATCTTGTTGACCAGGGCAACCAGGCAGCCGAATACGATGAAGCCGCCGGGAGCCACGCCGAAGATGGCAATGGGAGTGGACAGAACTGTTACGCCGAAGATGGAACCGGAACCGAGCAGTTCACGGATCGCACCCATCATGAACAGGGTCAGGGTGAAGCCCATGCCCATGCCCAGACCATCCAGAACGGAGTCGATGGGATTGTTCTTGCTGGCGAACATCTCAGCACGGCCGAGAATGATGCAGTTTACAACGATCAGGGGCAGGAATACACCCAGAGCGTTATACAGGTCAATGGCATAAGCCTGAACCAGCATCTGTACAACAGTTACCAGACCGGCGATTACTACGATATAGCAGGGAATACGCACCTTGTCCGGAATAACCGACTTGAGCAGCGAAATGAGCAGGTTGGAGAATACCAGTACAGCAGTAGCGGCAACACCCATACCCAGACCATTGATCGCCGAGGTAGTGGTTGCCAGTGTGGGACAGGTACCCAGCACCAGAACCAGAACAGGATTTTCTTTGATGATACCATTTGTGAGTATCGAAAGCTTATTCTTTTTCACGATCTCTTATGCTCCCTTCTGTGCAGCCAGTGCATTGTTTACGGCCTCAATGAAGGCTGTGGAAGAAACCGTTGCGCCCGAAATGGTGGAAATACCATCGGTGGAAGTCTTGCCTACAAACTGGGAAGTGAAGGCTTCATCACTTACCTTGCTGGCAAAATCATCTGCGCTGTCCACCAGACGGACACTGGTAATGGCACCGGTGGAATCAATGCCTACGGCAACAGTCATGGTGCCGTTGTAGCCCTCAGCAGTACCCTCATATTCCAGAGAAGCATCTGCCAGTGTGGGCAGCATCTCAAAGGCCTCAGTGAAATTCAGCTTCAGGGCATCATAGGTGACAGTGGAGCCGGAAATCAGATCCAGTTCATCTGCCGAAGTCTTGCCCACCTGAGCATCCTTCCAGGAAGCACGGGTATACTGTTCGCCGTAATCCTGGGTTTCGCTGGTCTCGGTGAATACCACGCCGGTAATGGCGCCGTTCAGATCGAAACCAATGGCAGTGGTTACATCTCCGGCAAATCCGGCGTTGCTGGTTACAACGATGTAACCCTCATCGCCAGCCTTGTAAGCCTCGCCTTCCACAGCGTACTTCTGGAAGCTGGTCACATTCGGGAACAGCTCAGCCTTTACTTCATCTGTAATCGGATCACGCTGGGTACCGGCTACTTCGACGCCAGCAGCTACACCGTATACCTGGTAAGCATTCTGTACTGCCTTGCTGAAGGCATTGGAAGAAATGGTGGTACCGCTGATGGTTTCAATTCCCTCCAGAGTGGAATCCTTGCCGATATACTGGTCCATGAAGGCATGTTCCGATACCTTGGAACCCAGACCCTGGGTTTCGTTGTTCTCCAGTACCTCGGTACCAGAAATCAGGCCATTGGAATCGATGCCGACCATAACCTTGAGCATACCGCCATAGCCCTTTGCCTGAGCGGTTACTACATAACCTGTACCGTTGTTGGCTTCGTAGATATCTACGCCGCCTTCAGGCATTTCATCCACAGTAACCTGGGTGAAGCTATCTGCCGACGGAAGCACTACTGCACGGGCTGCATCCGCAGCCGCAGCAGCCTGCTGCTCAATAATAGGAGTTGTAACACTTTCAGTGGCAACCAGCGCGCCGGTCACAACAGCTGCAATGACTGTCAGGACCAGAGGCGGCATGGCAAATTCCTTGAACATACTCATTTTGCAACTACACCTCCAAAGGGCTTGGACTTTGTAAGGCTATCAATATGCGGAGCAATTACATTCATCAGCAGGATCGCGAAGGATACACCCTCGGGATAGTTGCCGTATACACGGATCACCATGGTGATCAGACCACAGCCGATACCAAAGATGAGCTTGCCCATATCGGTAACCGGAGAAGTAACATAGTCAGTAGCCATGAAGAAGGCACCCAGAACAGCACCGCCAGCCATCAGATGGAACAGCGGGTCCTGACCAACCAGCAGAGCGAATACTGCGATGGTGCCCAGGAAGGCAACCGGGATAATGGGCTTGATGACACCGCGGACAATCAGGAAGATACCGCCGATGAGCAGAGCCAGGATGCAGGTCTCACCCAGAGAACCGCCGCGCAGACCCAGGAACATATCGGCATAGGAAGGAAGGTCTGCGGTATTGCCCAGAGCATTTACAGCCAGGGGGGTAGCACCCGATACCAGACGGAAGCCGCCCACAGCCTTTTCAGGAATCATCCAGCTGGTCATGGGACCGGAGAAGGAGATCAGCAGGATTACACGACCGGCAATGGCGGGGTTGGCAAAGTTCTGACCGATACCGCCGAACAGGTTCTTGACCATCACGATGGCAAACAGAGAACCAACCACAGCCATCCAGATCGGGAAGGTGGAGGGCAGGTTGAAGGCCAGCAGGATGCCGGTCACAACCGCACTCAGATCCCCGATGGTCTGGGGCTTCTTGCATACGACATTGAACAGGTACTCACCAACCACGCAGGTAATTACACAGGTGGCAATGAGGATCAGCGAGCTGATGCCGAAGATCACAACCGAAGCCACCGCAGCGGGAACCAGAGCAATGATCACATTGAGCATCAGAGAGGAAGTTGTCACCTTATCCTTGATATGAGGAGAAGGAGACACAGTCAGCTTATTTGTAATGGTACTCACCCTTACTTGCTCCTTTCAACAATCATTTTCTTGGCCAGCCGGTTGACCGATACAAGATTTCTCTTGGCCGGGCAGACATAGGCACAGCAGCCGCATTCCATGCACAGGTTTACCTTCAGAGCCTTCAGGGCATCCACATTGCCGGCCTTGTAAGCCTTTTCAATGGCAGCAGGCATCAGGCTGAAGGGACATGCATTCACGCAGCGGGCGCAGCGGATGCAGGGGGTTTCCGGCTTTTCAGCCTCAGCAGTCTTGGCAGCGCTGAATGCCAGGATTGCATTGTTGTTCTTGAGAACAGGATAGTTGATGGTGGGAACTGCAAAGCCCATCATCGGTCCGCCCATGATGATCTTCTTGGGCTCGGTCTTGAAACCGCCGCAGAAGTCGATCACATCGCTGAAGGAAGTACCAATGGCAACTTCCACATTCTTGGGCTCAGCAATGGCATCGCCGTCCACAGTCAGACGCTTGGTGATCAGCGGCATGCCGGTACGCATGTACTTGGCTACAAATGCAATGGAGGAAACATTCATGACAACGCAGCCCACATCGCTGGGGAGCTTGCCCTCAGGAACGATCTTGCCGGTGCACTCGTAGATCAGCACCTTCTCACCGCCCTGGGGATACTGAGCCTTCAGAGCCTTGACCGAAGCGCCTTCGATGTCAGCAACAGCTGCCTGGAGCTTGGCAATAGCCTGGGGCTTGTTGTCCTCAATGCCGATGATGACAGTGGACAGGTTCATGTACTTTTTCACCAGCTTGATACCCTCAACAATGTCGTCGGTATCTTCCAGCATGGCACGGTTGTCAGCTGTGATGTAGGGCTCACACTCAGCGCCGTTTACCAGCAGAGTGGTGACCTCATCCAGATTCTTGGGCATCAGCTTGACATGGGTCGGGAAGCCGGCACCGCCCAGGCCCACCAGCCCGGAAGCACGGATTGCCGCAGCAAAGCTCTGAAGGTCAGTAACCTCCGGAACCTTGACCGATTCATCGATCTCCTGCAGTTTGTCGGTGGTGATCTCCACGGCCTTGATGGGATTGCCGTCTGTGCCGATGATCTCGTCGATCTTGGTGACCTTACCGGAAACACTGGAATGGATCGGCGCGCCGATAAAGGCGTCAGTATCGCCGATGATCTGACCTACTTTGACTAGGTCGGTCAGCTTCACGGTGGGAGTACACTCCCGGCCCATGTGCTGCTTCATCGGGATCACTACCTTGTCGGGCACAGGCATCTTGACGGTTTCCATCTCAGCAGTATTCTTGCTGTGCGGGACCTTGACGCCATTCAAAGATTTTGAAAAAAGCTTTGACACGATAGTTTCCTCCTGTTAAAGAAGTTTTTTACCATATTTACCCCTAAAAAACGAACCAGAACCCCCAAATGAATTACCCGGGGGTTTTACTTCGTCATAGTGATAGCCTTACGGCCTGCAGTCAGTGCTTGACCAGCTGCAGTGTATTCATATAAGGGAGCATCACACGCAGGAGAACGCCGGTGGCAACGCCCATTCCCACGCCTGATACTGCCATTATAGGCAGATAATAAATGACAAACCCGGATTTCATAATCACAGACGCCATAAGCAGCTGTCCGAAATTATGGCCCAGGGAACCCAGCACACTGATAAGTGTATAGCTGAGGTTGAGTTTTTTCGGCAGGATCAGCAGAAGCATCACCGTAACCGATACAAGACCGCCTGCGGTACTCATGCAGGCAGCGGTAAATCCCCGGGTGAGCAGGGCGAAACTGCCCTTGAGCACAGCCAGTGTATAGGCCTGCCGCCATCCCAGGAAGAATACACAGTACATGGTGACAATATTGGAAAGCCCCAGCTTGACGCCGGGCGGGAGTCCCGGGACAGTGATCATCGACTCCACATAGCTCAGCACCATTGCCAGTGCGAACATCAGTCCCATCAGGACGGTCTGCCGCACACGGGCGCTGCGGTTTGTCGTGCCATATCCCATCGTTTTCTCTCCCGGTTTTCCTGTTATTGTCAGTCTATATAAATATAGGTGTAATCCGCGTCTGTTTCGTGGGGCTCAAAATTCCCACGCAGTGAACCGGAGATCCAGACATTGTTCTCCTGATCCACCATTACCAGGGCGTAATCCTCCGAACCCGCTGCCGCCTTGGCTGCCTCCAGCCCCTGGACAAACAGTGTGGTGGAAAGATAGTCCGCAAGGGTGCCGTCCTTGCTGATGACCGCCACGCTCAGAAGATCGCTGTCCGCCGGATAACCGGTCCTGGGGTCCAGTACATGATGGTACCGGATGCCGTCTTCCTCAAAGTAGCGCTCATATCCGCCGGTGGTCGCCATGGTGCAGCCGTCCTCCAGCGTTACAGTGCCAAGGTAGGTGCTGGCATCTCCCTGCGGGTCCCGCAGTCCGAACTTGAACGGGTCGCCGTCCGGACGCTCCCCGATGATCATCAGGTTGCCGCCCAGCGATACATAGCCCCGCTCCGCTCCCAGCTCCCGGGCATACTCCCGGAGCTGATCGGCAGTCCAGCCCTTGGCGATGCCGCCCAGGTCGATTGCCATGCCGGGCCGGGTGAGGTAGGCCGTACAGGCTTCCTCGTCCAGCACCAGATCCTCCAGCCCCATGAGGGCCATGGCCTGGGCCAGTTCCTCATCGGTGGGCACATGGGGGTGATCCGAAGTGATGCCCCAGAGCTCCACCACCGGTGCGATGGTGATGTCGAATGCTCCATCCGACTGCTCGGACAGCTCCTTGGCCCGCTGGAGCAGGTCAAAGGTGCGCTGGGAAACCTCCACGGGCTGAACGCCGGCATTTTCGTTGATCGCGGCGATCTCCGACTGGGACAGGTGCAGGGAAAGCGCCGATTCAATCTCCCGGATCTTGGTTTCCATGCCGGTGTAGACGGTATCCGCCGATTCCCCGTACCATTTCTGTTCGATGACCGTATTCATGGCATAGGTGATGCCCGACCGGAACCCGCCGTAATCCTCGGGTTCTTCCCGGCTTTCCGGGGCGAAGCCCGCCAGATACAGTACGATGCTCAGCGCAATGACAGCGCAGCCGATCCAGACAACTTTTCTGCTCAAAATACCGTTCCTCTCCCTTGGGGAATCCCTGAATGACATGGGTTTGCATTGTTTCCGCAAAGCGAACAAATTGTGAACAAATACCCGCGCCATGTCAATCTACTATTTTAATAGGTCTTGTATCCAAAGTCAAGAATCAAGCGTTTCCATCACTATTTTCGACGAATTTTTTATTGGTATTTCACAAAACTTTATATCTTTTCTGTGCAACAAACCAACGAATAAAATCGAATATCGTTATCAATTTAACAAAAAATCCGCATGACAACGCCAATTCTGCCTACTTTGCCATTGTATCAGTTTTTGGGACTGCTCACCATCAAATTTTCGTAAAATTTTCGTCCCATTCTGTCCCCAAATTTCCCCTGGAGATTTCTCCCCTGGCGCACAAAAAGCCCCCCTCTGGCTACACACTCCAAAGGGGGACTTCGGGAATACAGATTTACTTCAGATAGGTGCCGTTCAGAAGATCCAGTGCCTCATAGGTCAGCGGGATCAGGTCGGTGCGGTCGGTATAGGCCACATCAAACTTCCGGTTGAGTGCCAGGAACTGGCGCACGCCCAGATGGATCTTGTTGAGGTAGGAGAATACGCCGATGGCGCCGGTGGGGAAGCTGTCCGCCTCGTCACCGTAGATGCTCCGCAGCTCCCGCAGGTCGGCGAAGATCTCCGGAACCGTGCTGCCGAACTTGGCATATTCCTTGGGCACATTGCCCTCTGCGATGAGCTCGCCCACCTTCTTGGCGCTCATGGCTGCTGCCATGGCTGCCCGTCCGATGCCCACCATAGTCACATAGGGAGCGCCGAAGGCCAGGGTCTTGAACACCTGATCCTCACTGGCAATGCCGCCGGTGATGGCGATATCCGGCAGTTCCAGGCCTTCCTTCTCCAGCCGCTGGCAGATGGTGTAGAGCTCGCTCTCCATCTGGATGGTGGGATAGCACCACTCGTTCATCATCTTCACCGGGCTGTTGCCGCTGCCGCCGCCGGCGCCGTCAAAGGTGACCATGTCCACTTCGGCCTTGCAGGCAATGCGCAGTACCTTCTCCATATCCTGGGGATCGTAGCCCGCCATCTTGAAGAAGATATTCTTGGCGCCCAGCTTGCGCAGCTCCTCAATGCGTCCGCAGAGATATTCCTCGGTCCACATGGGCAGACGGTTGTAATCCCGGAAGTGCGGGCCGCGGCCTGCCAGGTATTCCTTCTGCACCTCGGGGTCCTCGGGATCGGGCAGGATCAGGTTGCCGTTCTTCTTCATCTTGAGCGCCTTGTCCAGCCCCTCCACAATGCCCATGGCCTGGATGCCCTTGGCGGACTGTCCGAACTTGAACTCGATAGCGGTGGCGCCACACTCGGTCAGGCCGTATTCTGCCACGCCGCGGATGTCGTCATCGCAGTTCACCTGCAGGATGATCTGACCATAGCCATGGTCGTACTTGCGGAAGGCGCCGATCATATCCTTGAGCAGCTGGCACTCCTTGACCTTGGCATTTTCGCATACCAGATTCGGGTCCTTGTCAATGGCGCCCTCACCGATCACAGCCAGCACACCTGCCATGGCTGCGCCGCCGAAGTACTCCGGCCAGGCCAGCTTTGCCATTGCGGGCAGTACCACCGGCAGCTTGAGCTTGATGGGATTGCGGCGGCCGATCTCGGTTTCCATCTTCACATGGAACACAGTGGCCTCCGCCGAGCACTCAGGTGCGCCCACAGCGCCGAATACCCGTCCGTTGATGTTGAAGTGGGACAGATCCACCGGATAATCCTTTTCCGAGCCATACTGATAGATGCCGCCGGATCGGCGCAGTTTGCTTCTCCGCGTCCAGCCATTTGGCCATGCAGACCATCGTGCCGTGCCCCGGCGTTTTTACCGGATACGATCCCGCGCCGCGCACCGCAGCCAGACCGATCTCACACAGGCCGGGGCATTCGCCGCAGACCGAACACATACCCGAACAGGTGGTGGGATGCTCCGGGTCACGCAGACGGGTCTTATTGAAAGCGGAACCGAGCTTGGGACTGTAAGACATGAAACACAACTCCTTTTCTGGACAGGCAGGTGAGCCGTTACCCCCGGATCATCTGCAGGATTTCGAAATTCTGTTAGTTACAGGATACCATAATCTGCCGGATGATTCAATCAAAGCCGCACAACTGCCCTGGAAAATCTGCGGGGGCAGTCTTTAAGCACTCTGCACAAAATACAAAAACAGCAGGCAAAACTGCCTGCTGTTTTCGGGACAGAACTCTTATTCGTGGATTGCCTTGTAGTAACTGTCGATCACTTCGGGCTTGACACCAAGCTCGGTGAACAGATCGCGGACACTGCCCTTCCACTGACGGGAAGAGGTATCCACATCGCCGTCCAGGAAGCGCAGTGCGTATGTAACAGCACCCGCTACGCCCAGCTTGAACACATCTTCATCCAGGTCGAAGTACTCATTGTGGTGAGCGGCACCGGTACCCTTTTCGGGGTTGTTGATACCCAGCAGAGCAAAAACGCCGGGCCACAGCTTCTGCAGCTGCGAGAAGCTCTCGGAAGCCATCCAGGGCTCGGGGAAGGCAATGACATCATTGCCCAGCTCCTCACCGATGACCTTGCGCGCGAAGGCTGCGCACTCGGGGTCATTGGAAACGGCGAAGGCCGGCTCGGTGATGCTGTTGTAGGAAACAGTGCAGCCATAGGCAGCAGCAATGCCCTCTACCATCTGGAAGAAGTAGTTGCGGAAGGGCATGCCCACCAGATCCCGGTCATAGAACCGGGCAGTACCGGCGAAGGTCAGATCGTTGGGGATTACATTGCCCACAGCGCCGGCCTGCAGCAGACCTACCGATACAGTCAGAGGCTGGAAGGGAGTGATCTTGGTCAGACGGGCTGCTTCCAGAGCATTGTAGATGGCAACGAAGCAGTCGATGGGGCTGTTGGCCTGGTCAGGACGGGAACCATGACCGCCCTTGCCATGGATGGTGACATTGAAGCCGAATACCGAAGCCATGGTACCGCCATCCAGCAGACCCATCTTGCCCGATTCCAGACCGGCATACAGATGGATGCCCCAGACAGTGTCCGGCTTGAGGCCCTTCTCGTCCATATAAGCCAGCATCTGCGGGATACCGCCGCCGTTTTCCTCAGCACGCTCGAAGAACAGGATAATCCGTCCATGTACTTCGTCCAGATGTTCCTTGAGGATCTTGGCAGCGCCCAGCAGCATAGCAGTATGACCATCATGACCGCAGGCGTGCATCACGCCATCCACCTTGGAGCAGCAGACACGGGGACCAGCCAGGTTCTCCTTGGTCTCCTGGACCGGCAGCGCATCGCAGTCGGCACGCAGCAGGACAGTCTTACCCTTGCCGGGAGTCTTGCCTTCCAGAATGGCTACAATACCGCCATGGGGCACTACTTCATACTCAATGCCCATGCCAGCCAGTTCCTGACCAATGCGTTCAATGGTCTTGTCCTCCTGGTTGGACAGCTCCGGATGCTCATGGAAATACCGGCGCATTTCCACCACATAGGGATTGACTTCCTTTGCGAGTTCATAAATTTTCAATTTGAAACACCTCCGTACCCATTCCGTCCCAAATGAACAAAACAGGCAAAACATTCCGTGATCTGCACAAAGTGGAGATTTTGACATTTCACTAACCAATATTTTACTATTATTGACGAAAAAATACAAGCGATAAATTACACTTTTAACAATATTGCAACAAGAATATTTATACTTTATAACTATTTCCCGTCATATCACAATTTTATGCCGCAAAAAAAGAGCCGGTATAAAAACCGGCTCTTTTTCAGGAATGATCCTTATTTCTGAGAGTTATGCCTCGATCTTCTTGTAGACTGCCTCGATCATTTCATCGGTGTAGCCCATATCCTTGAAGAAGTCACGCATGGTGCCCTTCCACTTGCGGGCGGAGGTATCAATATCGCTCTCCAGGAAGTTCAGCGCATAGCTGACTGCACCGGTAACAGCGAGCTTGAAGGTATCCTCATCGATGTCGAAGTACTCGTTGTGGTGAGCAGCGCCAGTACCCTTTTCGGGGTTGTTCACGCCTACCAGAGCGAATACGCCGGGCATCAGCTTCTGCAGTCTGGAGAAGCTCTCGGAAGCCATCCAGGGCTCGGGCTGAGCAATTACATCTTCACCCAGCTCAGCACCTACAACCTTGCGGGCGAACTCTACGCACTCCGGATCGTTGTAAACCGGGTAAGCGGGATCGCTGAGCTGGTTGTAAGTAGCAGTGCAGCCATAGGCAGCGCAGATACCGTCAACGATCTTGATGAGGGTTTCCTTGAAGGGATAACCAACCTCTTCACGGTCGAACAGACGGGCTGTACCAGCGAAGGTCAGGTCGTTGGGGATAACGTTGCTGACTGCACCGGCCTGCAGCAGACCTACCGACAGAGTCAGAGGCTTGAAGGGGGTGATCTTGGTCAGACGGGCTGCCTGCAGCGCATTGTAGATGGCTACGAAGCAGTCGATGGGGCTGTTGGCCTGGTCGGGACGGGAACCGTGACCGCCCTTGCCATGGATGGTGATATTGAAGCCCATAGCGGTGGACATGGTACCGCCGGTGATCAGACCAATCTTGCCGGACTCGAGCATAGCGAACAGGTGAGTACCATAGCAGGTATCAGCAGTGATGCCGTGCTTGTCCATGTAGGCGAGCATCTGGGGCATACCGCCGCCGTTTTCCTCTGCACGCTCGAAGAACAGGATGATCTTACCAGCGATCTCGTCCTTGTGCTCGTTGAGGATCTTGGCAGCGCCCAGCAGGATGGCTGTATGACCGTCATGACCGCAGGCATGCATTACACCGTCTACCTTGGAGCAGCAGACACGGGGACCTGCCAGGTTGTCCTTCTTTTCCAGAACAGGCAGCGCATCGCAGTCGGCACGCAGCAGGACAGTCTTGCCCTTGCCGGGCTTGGTGCCCTCAATATAACCGATGATACCACCCTTGGGAACAACTTCATACCGAATGCCCATGGCATCCAGTTCCTGACCGATCCGCTCGATGGTCTTGTCCTCCTGGTTGGACAGCTCGGGATTTTCGTGGAAATACCGGCGCATGGATACTACATAAGGATCTACGGCCTTTGCCAGCTCATAAACCTTCATCATACATTCCCCCTTACAGTAATGCTTCAGCATAAAAACTCGGCAGCAGGGACGAAAGCGCACCGGTTCAATCAAAAATCCAAAAACGCTTTATCACTCTACCGTTCTGGTATAATAGTAGCACACTTTCGGTATCACCGCAATGCACTTGGGGTGAATTGTATGAATCTGTCGATTTTTACTACTATTTATGTATATAATCACAACAACTTTTCAATTGACATTCGCGGCAAATTAAGATACGCTTAAATCAGTAAAGTATATAATTATTTTACAAATTATTAAAAATAATTATATATTTTGCACTTACGCTTCCGCCTGCAACTGCTGCGGCGGAATAGGCCTCAGTCCGAACCTGAAGGAGGCGACTACTATGTCCGCACCGACT
>ERZ827104.912-NODE-912-length-28566-cov-9.539301_pt1 | contig 28566 bp, 13 predicted proteins | sample MGYA00519781_ERZ827104 | MGnify/ENA primary metagenome ERZ827104 (study PRJEB31778, sample SAMEA3449257) | human gut metagenome | biome: human gut; feature: human-associated habitat; material: faeces | place: United Kingdom | collected 2010/2012 ...
TAAAGACTTATCCCATGGAACGCCGTGTGCAATGAAAGTTGCTTGCACGGTGTGGGCCGGGGCGAAAGACCCGCAAGGGTCTGACCTATCGGCATTTCTCTTGAAAGAGGAACAGACAGCAGCCTATAGCGTGGAAATCTGGAAGAGATTCCGTAAATGGGGCGGTATTCCGACAGGAATTACCCAGAACATTAAGGATCTTTTAGCTTCCAGGGAAATCGAGAATATTTTTGAAAACTCTGATTTTATCTATATGCTCAACCAGGCATCCGGTGACAGGCAGATTCTGGCGAAACAGCTGAATATTTCACCGACTCAGCTGTCTTATGTAACTAACAGCAATGAGGGTGAAGGACTTCTGTTTTATGGAAATGTGATTATTCCGTTTGTGGACAGATTCCCGAAGAATTCCCTTTATAAGATTATGACAACCCGCCCGGAGGAGACAGCCGAAGCAGGGTAATTCAGGAGGAGTAAAACAATGTTACAGGTAATTTCATATGGATTGACATTTTGCGGCGGTGCTGTATTTGGCATCGCTTTTCTTTGTTTATTACAGGCAGGCAAAGGATATCCGAAGAAGGAGGAGTAAGCAGTGGCAGAACAGAGAATGAAAGTCAGGGATAAGAAAGTCCAGAAAATGACCAGGGATGGTCTGGTGGAAGAAAACCTGACAGAAAAATCTTCTGTTCGTGTCAGCAACCGTGCAAGCGATGTGCAGATGGGAAGAAAACAGGGGGAAAAAGAAGTAAGCCTTGTGGATAAGTATCCCAGCCAGTCTAAACGGCGTGGGAAAAATATCCGTCCCTCTGTGCAAAAATCCAGGGATGCACCGGAACTGATGCGGACAGAGAAACAGAGTGAGGATTTCGGACAGAGCAGAAAGCAGCAAAATCGGAAAAGGATTCGTGCAGAAGCTGGAAAAGAATCCAGATATGCAGAAGAGTCAAAGGCTAGTCAATCTGGAAGACTGAAGGAAAAGCATGTCGATCTTTCAGAATCCAGAGGGGACAGCCGGAACAAGAAGAATGGCGGCAGTAAGAAGCCAAAACAGAAACAGCGTCTGAAATTTGCTTATGAGGAAACTGGTGCTTCCGTGAAAAGTGATCGGGAAACAGATAAGCTGAACCAGATGGATGCGGATGGTGTGAATTTCCGTCATCAGAAACAGAAGGAACAAGCCAGAAAGTTTTCTTATGAGGAAGCTAAAAAGAAAACAGAAGCGAAGAACCACTCGAAAAAAGCACAGGTCTATCATGCACAGGATGGAGAGAACTCTGGTAAGAAAAAATCCAGACTGAAATTTGGCGAAGGGGAATCCATGAAAATGGAGAAAACTTCTGTTGTGAAAAAAGCTGGTGTAGCGGCATCTGCAGCATTGCATCGTGAGATCAGTAAAAATGAGGATGATAATGCAGCGGTGGAAGGTGTCCACAAGCTGGAAGAAAGCGGTGAAGGTGCTTACCGGCTGGAACAGAGAAGTGTCAGACACAGAAAACAGCGTGCTTCCAGAAAAAGAAACAGACAGGAAAGACAGGCTGAGAAACGGGCACAGGCAGCGTCTAGGCAGGAGCAGAAGAAGTTAAAGAAACAGCTTCAGAAGCAACGGATCAAACGTGATTATGCGAAAGCAAAACGCAGTGAGCAGACAGTCGGAACAGCTGCAAAAGGCACGATTGACTATATTAAGAAGATTGGTGGGAAAGTCACCAACTTCTTTAAGGAAAACCGGAAAGTCTATATCAGCGTTGCAGTTTTGATTGGTCTGATGTTCCTAACTATGACGAGCGTTACGTCCTGTTCTTCTGTATTTATCCAGAATCTGATCACTTATACCGGAACCAGTTATCTGTCCTCAGACCAGGCTATCCGGGAAGCGGAGCTGTATTATACCCAGCTGGAAGCAAACCTACAGGAGCGGATCAACAACATGGAATCAGAAGAACCGGGGCATGATGAGTACCGTTATGATATCGGTCCGATAGAGCATGATCCGTTTATCCTGATCAGTTATCTGTCTGCAAAATATGAGGAGTTTACCTTTGAGCAGGTGAAGCCGGAGCTGGATACCCTGTTTGCCTTACAGTATCATCTGGAAACAGAGGCAGTCAACGAAACGGTGACAGAAACAACGACAGTAAGGGTAGGGGAATCTCTGGGACAGGTTGTGACCAGTGGATATTGTAACTGTCCAATCTGCTGTGGCATCTGGAGCGGTGGACCGACTGCCAGTGGTGTGTATCCGACAGCAAATCATACTCTTGCAGTAGATGCGTCTGATCCGTTCGTGCCAATCGGAACAAAAGTGGTCATGAATGGGGTGGAGTACACGGTAGAAGATACCGGAGCTTTTGCAAGATATGGCGTGCAGTTTGATGTTTACTATGATAATCATGCGGCAGCATCTGCACATGGGCATCAGACCTGGGAATGCTATCTGGCAGATGATAATGGAAGCAACGAAGTGGAAGTGACAAGAACCAGGGAGATAGATGTACTGAATGTTACCTTAAACAGCGGGAACCTGATGTCAATCTGTCAGGACAGACTGGGATTTTTCCAGAAAGAACTGTTCAGTGCCTATAACGATACCAAAGGAAACTTACAGATGTTTGCAACACCGGTTGATTTTAACTGGTATTCCAGTGTGACCAGCTATTATGGATATCGTATTCATCCGATTTCCGGGGCAAACCAGTTACACAATGGTATGGATATCGGGGCACCGGAGGGCACAAAAGTAATGGCAGGACTGACCGGAACGGTTACGACTTCCGCTTACAATGACAGCTATGGAAATTACGTCATTATTAAAGACAGCAAAGGTTATGAGCTTCGCTATGCACACCTTAGCAGCCGGAGCGTATCTGCAGGAGCATCCGTTACCAAAGGGGATGAGATTGGTCTGGTAGGAAATACTGGAAATTCCACAGGAAGCCATCTTCATATCGAACTGTTGAAAAATGGAGAGCGGCTGAACCCGATCTTTTATCTGGAGACAGGAGAAGGTTCTATTTTTGGTGGCAATGAATACACCAGTGAAGCAGCACAGCGATTACTGGAAGAAGCGGCAAAATATCTTGGAACACCGTATGTGTGGGGCGGATATTCCCCAAGTGGATTCGATTGTTCCGGATTTGTCAGTTACTGTTTGGTTCATTCCGGGGTAAGAAATACCGGAAGGCTGACTGCACAGGGGTTGTACAACATTTGTACGCCAGTATCCCAGTCAGAAGCACAGCCGGGAGATTTGATCTTTTTTACTGGAACTTATGATGCAGGGGAGCCGGTGACGCATATCGGAATCTATGTAGGCAATGGTCAGATGATCCATTGTGGACATCCGGTGCAGTATACGTCCATCAATTCCCCATACTGGCAGAGCCATTTCTATGGATTTGGACGATGGTAAGAAAAAGGGCGGTTATAGCAGCCGCCCGGAAAGGAGAACCGATGAAAAGTCTTGAAAAAGCAACGGCAGATTATGAGAAAGCCAAAGAGAAAATGGAAGCCTCCAAAGCCAGATATGAAGCAGATTTAAAGCGTTTCAAGGCTGCGGAGATTGCAAAAACAGAAGCAGAGAATCTGGAGATTGTAAGGATTATCCGTGCAATGGATATGAGTATTCCGGAACTGGAAGCTTTTAAACAGAGAATGAAAACAGAACTGCCCGGCAGGGTAGAAATACAGAAGGAGGAAACAAGGTCTGATGATGAATTTAGAGAAGATGAAACAGAAGAGATCTAAAAGCAGTGTGAAAAAAGGACTGCTTGCGGCAACGACGATCCTTTGCCTGGCATCACCCATGTTACAGATGCAGAGCGTGTATGCGGCAGAGAATACAACACCAGCAATCACGATTGAAAAACCGGATGGCTGGAAACAGGGAGAAACAACCGTATCAATTACGGTAGATGCCAGTCATATGCCGGAAGGATTTACGGTATCTAAGATCGAAGCGAAAGCAGGAAAAGATGGAAGCTGGCAGGATGTGACCGGAAGCGGAAGTATTTCGATTACCGGAAACCAGACAGTATATGTGCGTGTGAGCGATGGAGAGGGAAAGGTTTATGAACAGAACCGCTCTATCAAGTGCTATGACACCGAAAAGCCGACACTTTCCGCTTCCCTGACAGATGGAGTGCTGACCATTCAGGGAAATGATACGGTATCCGGCATTTCGGCAATTACCGTCAATGGAACCACCTACACCGATCTGACAGATGGAAAGCTGAGAGTACAGCTGACACAGAAAGATTTTACGACAAAGCAGATTGAAATTACTGCTACGGATGGAGCGGGGAATACGTCTGAAAAGTATGTGCTGCAGAATCCTTATTATGAATGGGCGAAGAAGCAGGCAGAAAAGCAGAAAGCATCCAGTGACAGCAATGGTGCAATGGCAACCACAACCAGTGCCGATGCAACTGGGACAGAAGAGACAACTACTTCACCGCTTCCACAGGAAGCACAGGCATCCGAGCCGACAGATGCGAAAGGAACGGTAGACGAGCGGACGGTAACAGGTATTGAAGAGCAGCTTGCCCAGGAGGGCGAGACAGCAGATACCGTTACAAAGACAGCAACGGAAGGCACAAAAGAGTTTTATACCATTTCAACCAAGAGTGGGAAAATCTTCTACCTGATCATTGATAATTCAAAATCGCAGGACAATGTATATTTTCTTACCGAGGTCAGTGAAAAAGATCTGATGAACTTTACACTTTCTGATTCGGTGACCCTTCCGGAAGTGGATACGGTCTACGCAGAACCGGAGAAACAGACGGAAGAAGAAAAGCCGGAAAACACAGATACAGAAGAGAAAGAAAAGGAAGAGGAAGAAGTGCAGATGCCGGAAGATAAAAATCCGGTGGGAACTTATCTTTTGATTGCACTGGTGGCTGTCGGAGCTGCGGCAGGCGGTTATTATCTGAAGGTCTACAAACCGAAACATGAGTATGATGATGAAGATGAGATGGAGGACGAGGAAGACGAATCTGAGGATTCTGAATCAGAAAAACGGGAAGTAGACGATGCAGACGAGCAGGAAGAGGGCACAGAGCCGGAAATCCTGAGAGATGAGGATTTTGATGATGCTGTGCTGGAAGATGAAGAAGAGGAGCAGGAGTAAATGAAATTAGTGATTGCAGAAAAGCCATCGGTTGCGATGGCACTGGCTTCGGTACTGGGAGCCAGGACAAGAAAAGATGGCTACGTGGAGGGAAACGGTTATATCGTTTCCTGGTGCGTGGGACATCTGGTTGGACTGTGCGATGCATCAGAATATGATGAAAAGTACAGAAAATGGAAATATGAAGATCTGCCGATTGTGCCCGAACACTGGAAACACAAGGTACTGGATGGCACAAAGAAACAGTTTGGAATCTTAAAGAAACTGATGAGAGATTCGGAAGTAGACGAAGTAATCTGTGCCACAGATGCCGGGCGGGAAGGAGAATTGATCTTCCGTCTGGTATATGAGCAGGCAGGATGCAGAAAGCCGATGAAACGGCTGTGGATCTCTTCCATGGAGGAACAGGCAATTAAAGAAGGATTTGCGTCATTAAAAGACGGTTCGTGTTATGACAGTCTCTATCAGTCAGCACTTTGCAGGGCAAAGGCAGACTGGCTGGTGGGAATCAATGCGAGTCGTCTTTTTTCCGTTCTGTATAACCAAAACCTGAAAGTGGGAAGAGTGCAGACACCGACGCTTGCCATGATCGTAGACCGGAATCAGAAAATCAAGGAATTTACCAAAGAAAAATACTATGTGGCTCACATCAAGTTTGACGATATGGATGCGGTCACAGAGCATTTCCAGAAAAAAGAGGATGCCGAAAAGATTGCGTCTGATTGTGCAGAGCGTATGTGTGAAGTGGAGAAGGATGATGTGAAAGAGAAAACGGTTCGTCCACCGAAGCTCTATGATCTGACAACCCTGCAGAGGGAAGCAAATCGAATGTTTGGTTATACCGCACAGCAGACACTGGATGCTGTACAGGAAATGTATGAGCAGAAGCTGGTCACGTATCCGAGGACAGACAGCCAGTATCTGACCGATGAGATGGGAGAAAGCACAGAAGAGTTGATTCAGATGCTGATTGGGAAAATGCCATATGCAGATGGTCTGGAATATCAGCCGGATGTAAAAAAGGTCTTAAATTCCAAAAAGGTATCTGATCATCATGCGATTATTCCGACCATGGAAGTAGCAAAGACAGATGTTGTCTCGCTGAAAGACAGGAACCGCAATATTTTGTATCTGATCAGTGCCAGGGTACTGACAGCAACTGCAGATTCCTATGTCTATGAGAGCCATAAGTGCCAGATTACCTGTAACTATCATACGTTTTATCTTACTGCAAAGAAAACAAAGCAGGAAGGATTCAAAGCGATCGAAAATAAGTTGAAACAGTTCTTTGGAGTAAAGATTGAGAAAGAAGAACCTGAACTGGATATCTGGGCGGGCAAGCATTACGGTCCCTGTGATTCCCTGGTGACAGAGCACTTTACCCAGCCACCGAAACAGTACACAGAAGATACGCTGCTTTCCGCAATGGAGCGTGCCGGTAATGAAGAACTGACCGAAGATACGGAAAAGAAAGGACTTGGCACCCCGGCAACGAGGGCAGCAATTATTGAAAAGCTGATCCAGTCCGGGTTTGTGAAGCGGGAAAAGAAAAATCTGGTACCGACAGACGATGGAAATGTGCTGATCACGGTGCTTCCTGATGAAATAAAATCCCCGAAAATGACAGCAGAATGGGAGATGGCATTAAATCATATCGCCCAGAATACAGAGACAGCAGATGAATTTTTGCAGGGAATTACAGATCTGATGCAGGAACTGGTTGCCAGATACCAGGGAATATCCGAAGAAAAGAAGCCGCAATTTCAGGGGAAAAGCAAAGGTGAAGTAATTGGAAAATGCCCCAGATGCGGAGCTGATGTCCGTGAGGGGAAAGTAAACTTTTACTGCTCTGACCGGAACTGCGATTTTACTCTTTGGAAAAATGATAAATTCCTTGCAAGTCAGGGGAAAAAGATGGATAAGGCGACAGCCAGGAAGTTCCTGAGCAAAGGAAAAATCCATTACAAAGACCTGGTATCCAGAAAAACAGGAAAACAATATGAAGCAACAGTGGAGATGGTTGATCCTGGTGAGGGAAATGTAAAATTCAATCTGTATTTTCCACAGCGATAAGTGTATTGCAGGCAGCCACACGGCTGTCTGTTCTTATATACAAATAAATGAAAGAGAGGACCTTAGCATGAAGAAAAAAGGTAATTTTAGAAAAGTTGTATCCGGCTTGCTGGCAGGAATGACACTTTTAAGTACGGTGTTATCTCCAATGACAGCATATGCAGCGGAGATTCAGCCGGAAGAAAAACCGCCGCTTTATGAGGAAGTAAAAGACCTTCTGGATGAAGATGAGGTGGTAACTGCCAAAGATTATGAGATCGAAACAGGCAGTGTATTTGATGTAGAGTCTGATTATACCGGACTGGAAATCAAAGATGACAACAAAGTGAAAGTCACGTTCGAGGAAGCGAAGAATGAAAAGAATGAGGATTTTACGACAGATCATGCGGACACTTACAAAGCGGTCTATTATGTAGAACCGGTGAATCAGGAGCATCCGAAATATCAGATTAGCCGAAAACTGATTGTCCGTGATAAAGAAGTTTCTGCACAGACTGGATCTGGGGAAGAAAAATCGGTAACAGAATCAGAAAACGCAGGAACAGAACAGCAGACAGAGGAAGCAGAGGATGGAGAAGCTGACTCAGAGTTGGAGCCGATGGGAGAGATAACGGAAAGTGAATTAGAAGCATTTGATTCTGAAGCAAGCGAGATTTTACCAGATATTACAGAAGATACAGAGAATACAACAGATTCAGAAACAGGTCTGACAGTATCTGATGCAATGGAGCAGGCAGAAGAGAACGGGATTGATCTATATGCAATGGAAGCCGGTGAAACAGTAACATTCATGGCTTCAACAGGTGCAAGAAGTTCTCAGCAGGTATCTGTAACAAGAGGTACTTTATACAGATATGCGGATTATGGCTATGGCTCTTATCTGACGTATCAGTATACAGTACAGTTTGGAAACGTTTCTGCAACTGCATACTGTGTACAGCCATCAAAACCGGGGCCTGGAAGTGGCAATTATACCATTAGTAAAATGGGTGATGGTAAAGCACTTGCGAAAGTTTGCTATTACGGAACAAAAGCTTCAGGAGATGAGAGCTTTTTCACTGAGGAAAATGGCTATGGCAATTTAAGTGCAGGAGCAAAATTTATCTTGGTGCATCTGGCTGCTTCTTATGCAAATGGCAGTGGGGATGCTTTTTCGGGAGCAAACAGCACTGCACAGAATCTGGCAATGAAGTTATATAACTATTGTATTTCGCAGCCAGAGATTCCAGATGTGGCAATGTCATTTTCTGACGCCAATGTAAAAGCATATGTAGATGGAAATTCTCAGAGAACCAAAGAAATCACATTTAAAGCAGACACGTTACAGACGATTACAATGAAACTTCCATCGGGTGTGAAACTCCATAATCTCAGTACCGGAACAACCAGTAAAGCAGGTGCGAGTGTAGAAATCTGTGGTGGAACGAAATTTTATCTTTCTGCGCCACTGACACAAGTAAGTGATGTTGCACAGAGTTGGTCTTCAACGATGAAGGGCAGTATTACAAAAGATTACTCTGCTTACAAGATTACTACAGGGTCTGGTACACAGGATTTGGCATTAGTATTTGGTGAAGGTGTGACTGATGAAAAATATGTAGATTTTAAAGTCTCATGGGTTGAATTAGCAACGGTTGAAATTGTAAAGAAAGATGATGCTGCAGATGTAAATCTTGCAGGTGCAGTATTTGGTGTATACAGTGATCAGGCCTGCACAAATCTGATTACTCAAATGCCAGCAACTGATAAGAATGGAAGATCATCTGTTACGATTGTAAAAACACAGGATACCGTTTATCTGAAAGAAATCACAGCTCCACAGGGATATGTAGTAAATGCAACGGCAACGAATGTAAAACTGGTAGCAAGTAAGACTACATCTGTGACTGTAGAAAATAAAGAACAGCTTGCAGAGCTTACTGTTTACAAAGAAGGTCAGGTTCTGACTGGAGCAGAAGTCAGTGAGAATGGAACCGTATTCCAGTATGAAAATCGCAGACAGAAAAATGCTGTTTATAACGTGTGTGCCGGGGCAGATATTGTAACTGCGTATGGCACAAAAGTGTACAGCAAAGGTGATCTGGTGAAAGAAAATCTGACAACTGGTGAGAATGGTTCTGTTACCCTGAAGAATCTCCATCTTGGGACTTATGTGGTAAAAGAAGCAAAAGCACCGGACAATTTCTATAATGGCGGCGAAGAAAAGACAGTAACACTGACTTATGCCGGCCAGAATAAAGAAGTTGTGTTTGCTGATGTGACTTTTAATAATGAGCGTCAGAAAGCGGAGGTGTCCGTAGTAAAACAGGACAAAGACACAAAGAAACCGCTGGATGGTGGCATTTTCGCTCTGTATGCGGCAGACGATATTAAAAATGCCGATGGTGTAGTGGTTGTAAAGAAAGGCACCCTGATTGAGAAAGTCACTACCGGTGAGGATGGGAAGGCAAAATTCACAGCAGATCTGCCGATCAATCATTCCTATTCCGTAAAGGAAGACCAGGCACCGGAAGGTTATGTAAGAAATACAGAAGATGTGTATACGTTCAAGTTTTCTTATACTAATGATAAAGAAGCAACCGTATCTTTCGCCCATACCTTCAGCAATGAACGTGTGACAGCAAAGATCAATCTGTTCAAAGTTGATAAAGAGACAGGAAAAGCCGTTCCGCAGGGCGATGCAACACTGACAGGTGCAGTCTACGGATTATATGCCCGTGAAGATATCGTGCATCCGGATGGAGCAACCGGCGTGATTTATAAAGCAGGCGAACAGGTGGCTTCGCTTACAACAGATGGCAAAGGACAGGCTTCTGTAGATGGTTTATATCTTGGCAAATATTATGTCAAGGAGATCACACCACCGACCGGATACCTGGCAGATACAGAAGAGCATGATCTTGAATGTAGTTATGAAGGTGATATGACTGCAGAAGTAAAAAGAGAATGCACTTCCAGTGAACAGGTAATCAAGCAGCCATTCCAGATTATCAAAGCTGCCAACAATGGAAAGACAGATGCGGATCTGTTATCCGGAGCCGGATTTACAGTTTATCTGAAATCTTCTCTTACAAAGAAAACGGACGGAAGCTATGATTTTAATTCTGCTAAACCAGTAGTGAGTGGAGAAAACGGAGCTACTGAGATTTTCACAGATGAAAAAGGTTATGCCTGCAGTATTCCATTACCATTTGGAAGCTATATTGTCCGTGAGACAACAACACCACACAATTACAAGCCAGTCGATGATTTTGAAGTAAATATTACAGAGAACCATCCGAATGAGCCACAGATCTGGCGTGTGCTTCTGGACAAAGAGTTTAAAGCAAAACTGAAAATTGTGAAAAAAGACGATGAAACAAAGAAATCTGTCCTGATTGCCGGAACAGAATTTAAGGTATATGACCTGGACAACAAAAAATATGTGGAACAGGTAACAACTTATCCTGTGACAACCACACACAAGTCTTATTTTACAGACAGTCAGGGTTATCTGATCATGCCAAAGAACCTGAAAATCGGACATTACCGGATTGAGGAAGTCAATGCACCGGAAGGGTACACGATCAACAAGAATTATGTGGAGATTGCTGTTGATGCAAACACTGCTTATCAGATGGATTCAGAAAGCGGCGATGCTATTATCACAGTTGATTACGAAAATCATCCGGTAAAAGGAAAGCTGACGATCTATAAAAAAGGTGAGATGCTGACCGGATTCAAAAAGGATTTTGTTTATGAAGAAAAATATCTGAAAGGTGCAGAGTTTAAGGTCTATGCAGCGGATAATATCTACACACCGGATTATCAGAAAGATGAAAACGGAAACAGACAGCTGGTTTATGCAAAAGATGTTCTGGTAACAACAGTAACGACCGGGGAAGACGGAAAAGCAGTTGCAGATAACCTGCCGCTTGGTTCTTACTATGTGGTAGAAAAAACAGCACCGGAAGGATTTGTTCTGAACCATGACAGATCGGATGTAGCATTTGTTTATGCAGATCAGGACACACCAGTGATCGAACAGGAAGTGACTGTTGGTAATGATAGACAGAAAGTTGCAATCCAGGTAGAAAAACAGGATGCAGAAAATGGTGCAACTGTAGCTGGAGCTATCTTTGGTATCTACAACAAAAAAGATATCAAAGCAGAAGGCAAAGTCATTGTCAAAGCGGATACCCTGTTACAGGAAATGACATCAGATAAAGATGGAATTGCTTCCTGCACATTGGATCTGCCACTCGGACAGTATTATGTGAAAGAGTTAAAGGCACCGGCTGGATTCGTTTCTTCCGATGAAGTTCTGAATCTTGATGCTTCTTATCAGGGACAGGATGTGAAGACAGTAAAACTGAAAACAGTGAAGAAGAATCAGCCGACAACAGTTGAAATCACAAAATCAGATGTAACAACAGGTGTGGAACTGGATGGAGCAAAACTCACCGTTTTTGATAGAGAGGGGAATGTCGTAGATCAGTGGACTTCTGTAAAAGATCAGCCGCATGTGATCAAACGACTGACCGTTGGTGAGGAATATACCCTTCGTGAAGAAATCGCACCGTATGGATATCTGAAAGCAACGGATGTGAAGTTCACACTGGAAGATACTGCAGAGATTCAGAAAGTAGAGATGAAAGATGAAGTACCGATAGGGCTTCTGATCATCAATAAAAATGGAGAATTTCTGGATAAAGTGACACTTCTGGATAATGTAAAGGGCACTGTGGAGCATCTCTTTGAATATGTAACCGGAAGTCTTACAGATGTTACCTTCGATGTATTTGCTGCTGAAGATATCAAAGCGGCAGATGGTGTCAGCAAAGATTATTACAAAGCAGATGAAAAAGTAGGAACTATTACCACAGATTCCAATGGTATTGCCCAGATGGATAATCTCCCGGCAGGCAAATACTATGTGAAAGAAGTTAAAACTGCCCATGGCTATGTATTGGATGGGAAACCGAGATATGTTGATCTTTCCTACCGTGATCAGTACACACCGGTAATCACTTATGATGAAAAATGGCAGAATGCCCGTCAGAAAGTAAAGGTTACTGTTCTGAAGAAAGAAAAAGATACAGACCGTGTTCTTGCAGGTGGTGTCTTCGGTCTTTATACCAGTGAAGATATCAAAAATGTAAACGGAGATGTGTTGCTTGAGAAAGATTCTCTCATCGAGCAGAAAGCGACCGACGAAAAAGGACAGATCACTTTTGCAGCAGATCTTCCAGTAGATGGAAAATACTATGTAAAAGAGATCAGCGCACCGGACGGATTTGTTACAACGGAAGAAGTGCAGGCGTTTACTTTCGAATATGCCGGAGAAGATCAGGCAGAAGTAAGCTATGACTTTACGTTTGAAAATCAGCCGACCACAGTGGAACTGACAAAAACAGACCTGACAACAGGCAAAGAACTTCCAGGTGCACACCTGAAAGTGACGGATGCAGACGGAAATGTTGTTGATGAATGGACTTCTACAGAAGAATCTCATGTGATCAAAGAACTTGTTGTTGGTAAAGAGTATAAGATGACGGAAACAAAACCGGCAGACGGATATGTTACTGCAGAGAGCATTACCTTTACTGTTGAGAACACAGCAGAGATTCAGAAGCATGAGATGAAAGATGATGTGACCAAGGTTCAAATCAGCAAGACAGATATCACAGGAGATACAGAGATTCCTGGTGCAAAACTGACGATTCTTGATAAGGACGATCAGGTGGTAGAGAGCTGGACTTCCACAGAGGAGGCACACTATATTGAAAAACTGCCAATCGGTAAATACACCTTACGAGAGGAGCAGGCACCAAAAGGATATCTTCTGACATCGGATGTGACATTTGAGGTGAAGGATACTGGAGAAATCCAGAAAGTAGCTATGAAAGATGAAACTGCCAAGGGAAAAGTCATTCTCAATAAGACAGATAAATCATCTGGAGAACCGCTGAAAGGAGTAGAATTTGAACTCCGTGACAGCAAAGGAAAGGTTCTGGAAACCTTAAAAACAGATGCTGCAGGTCATGCTGAGAGTAAGCTGTATGAGATTGCCACATTCAAAAACGGTAAATATGATACAGCAATTAAGTATTATCTGGTGGAAACAAAAACACTGGACGGATACACACTGGATCAGACCAAGCATGAAGTGACATTTGCCTACGCAGATGACAACACACCGGTTGTAGAAGTTACGTTTAATCTGACAAATGAGAAACCGGAAGTTCCGGAAACACCAAGCACACCAGATACGCCGCAGTCCCATGAAGAGACGAAGGTATCAGATGCACCGAAGACAGGAGATAACACAAATATCTGGCTGCCGATCCTGCTTCTGCTTATTTCTACCGGAGGTATGGCAGGACTTTATATCAGCAGAAAGAAAATCAGAAAATAGTAAACCGCAGTAAAGGGGGCCCTGAATCAGGGCTCCCTTTAAAATACAAAAATTCACAGAAAGGGATAAAAAATATGATGAAAACAATGGAAAAGAGACAGGAAGCAAGAAAAAACCAGGAGAGAACTTTAAAGAGAATGATGGCTTATCAGAAGAAAGCAGAGCAGATGGTCAGTAGAAAAAGAATGAACCATCACATGATCAGAAAGGGGTAAAAACGTATGATGAACAGAAAAGAATTTTATGAATATGTGAAAGACAATGTAAAGGACTATTTGCCTGATTCATATCAGAATGGAGAAATCCGCATTGAAGAAGTTGTAAAAAATAATGGTTTAAAGCTGACTGGCATTTCGATTCCACAGGGTGATCAAAGAGCCGTGCCGACGGTATATCTGGATTCTCTTTATCTGGAATATGTCAATGGAAAAGATCTGGATTCCTGTGTTGGGGACGTGGCAGATATGAGAATCGAAGTGCAGGATAAAGCAACGTTTATCAATATGGGGCTTCCGGATATTCTGGATTATGAAAAAATGAAGGATAAATTGCAGATGAGAATTTGTGATCGGGAATGGAATGAAGAACGTCTGGCAGACAAAGTGGTCACAGAACACGGAGACTTTGCAGCCTATTATGCAGTGAATGTGGAAGAAAATGAGGGCGGAATCGGGAGTATTCCAGTTACTGTCGCTCTTATGAATGAGTGGGGTGTGACAGCAGAACAGATTCAGGCAGATGCAATGGCGGCAGATAGAAATCGTGGAGTTGTTTTGATGGACATGAATGAAATTGTAAAATCTATGATTTTTGGTGAAGAGCCAGAAAATCTTTTGAATGAGAAACTGGATATCGAAACGATGAGAGAGCCAATGTTCTGTTTGACGAATGCACAAAAAATGAATGGTGCATCGCTGTTACTGCAGGAAGATATTCGTAAGCAGATTGGTGAGTGTCTGGGAAGTAATTATTTTGTTCTTCCCTCTTCAATTCATGAGGTGCTGATTCTTCCAGATAACGGACTGTTTGAAGTTCCTGAATTAAATGCCATGGTGAATGAAGTCAATGAGACGCAGGTGGAAAGACAGGAACAGCTCTCCGATAAAGTTCAGTTCTGCGATGGGAAGACAGCAGTTATGGAAAATGCTGAACGCAGGGAAGTGCGTCTGGAGAAAGAAAGAGCAGCAGAAAAAACAACTGCGAAAACAGAAGCAAAAGGTGGAATCCATGGAAAATTGGAGAAAGCCAAGGCAGAGATTAAAGCAAAAGGGACAGATACAATCCCAAAGAATAAGGCGAAAGATCTTGCTACTGCATTATAAAGTAAAAAGAAAATAATGGCTTGTGGGGACTGTGCAGAGCAGTCCCTAATTTTTGGAGTTGGAGGAGAAAAGAATATGGATTGGTGTTTATATGGTGAAGACAAAAGAAGGGAAATTGATAGAGATTTAAAACCGGAATATCTTTTGGATGATTTACGGAGATATCAGGATGTGTTTGGCGAAGAGTTTGGTGTAAAAGAGCTTCTTATGCTGGAGGACATCAGGGTAAAGGCTATGATTGCCGGAGCACTTGCAGATATGCCGGAATTTCTTATTGATCAGATTGGAAAAGCAAATAACAGCAGTAATTTTCCTTCTATAACAAGGGCAATGGAAAGGATCGCCGATGTTGTAGAAGAAAAGTGGGAAGAAGAAAGGGAGTAGCAGATGGCAAATAAATTATATGCAATGGAACTTCTGACGGAGGAAGTGGCAAAAGATGTTGCTGCCAATCCGCAGGAGTGGATGCGGTTTTTAAATACTGCATCCAGGCTGTACCGGTATACCTTTCCGGAACAGCTCTTGATCTATGCACAGCGTCCGGGAGCAACAGCAGTGGCATCCATGGAAATCTGGAATCAGAAGATGTACCGTTGGATTAAAAAGGGTTCCAAAGGAATTGCCCTGATAGATAACACATCTGGACCGAAGACGAGACTCCGATATGTTTTTGATGTGCAGGATACTTATAAGGTAAAAAATTTAGGAAGAGATCCGCAGTTATGGAATCTTAATCCAGAAGGAGACCAACTGGTATCTGATTATCTGCAGGAACAGCTGGCACTGGAAACAACAGAAGGAGGATTGGCTGAGGTTCTTCATCAGGCGGCAGAAGAAAGTGTACAGGCCTGGCTGCCTGATGCTTTTGACGAATTGCAGATGGATGTAGCCGGTACTTTTCTGGAAGATCTGGATGAACAGAATCAGAAGGTGGAGTTCCGAGAGCTGATGACAAACAGTGTCTGGTATGTGTTACTGAACCGATGTGGACTGGATGTGCAGGAATATCTGGATGCAGAGGATTTTCGGCATATTACAGATTTTAATCAGTTAAAGGTTATGGGGCATCTTGGAAGTTCTGTGAATGAGATCAGCAGACCGGTATTGATGCAGATTGGACGCTATGTGTTGAATGACTTGGAAAAAGATCTGAAAACGGTTGCAAAAGAAAAAGAAGTAGCTTATAATGAATTTAACACGTTAATTCGTGAAAGCAAAACAAGGGACACAGAAAATAGAGAAGAAAATAAGGAGGAAACAGAGCATGAGAGAGATCACTTACAGCCAGAACGGAGAATATCAGATTCCGGATATCAGCCTGGAGGAGACGAGAGGAACCATCGGGAAGTATGGATTAATGAGGAAAGAGTACCTGAGAAACCACAAAGTAGCCAGATTCAACATTCTGACCTTACAGAACAGGCTGGACAGCCATCTAATGGAGATCGACAGCCAGGCAAGACAGAGAGTAGACAACTTGATGGCAGAACTTCTGGAGAAAGATCCGGCACCGGACAAAATGGCAGACGGGATGGCATGGACCAGACACATGAATCAGATCAAAGCACAGGCAGAGGAACTGGTGATTCAGGAGATTATTTACAGTTAAGCCTGTTTCCAACAGAAGAGGAACAGTTAGGAGAAATAAGGAAAGCGGCAGCTGCATTAGAACAGCCAGCCGCTTTTCTTATTTCCGATGCAGTGGTAGATGATATTCTCCGCACGGGAAGCGGACAGAAAAATACACTGTTTCATATTACAGCAAGACTGATTGAAGGTCTGGATAATGAAGAAATGCGGAGTTTTCTGAAAGACGAATATGGAACTGGTGGAAAAGGATTTACTATTGATGGACAGAAAATCAGTATCTGGTATGACAATGACGGGATCCGTATCCGACGGGGAGATTCTGCCAGAAGGAACTTTGATCGCATGGTTACGTGGGAGGAAGCGGCGGATAGAATCCGAGATATGTATGAGGATGGAAATTACGTGGATAATCTGATTTCCAATAATGCCATTGAACAGGAGCAGGAAGAAATGACCAATCTACTTGCACTCCATTTTCGGGATACCAGCAGAAACCGGGAGGAGCAGCAATCATATTCGGATTGGCAGGATGTCGTGCGGGAAGCATGGACAGATTCATCGGAAGCGGAGGCGATTATCTATCGTTTTGAATGGCTGCAGAAAGATATGGATGAGAATCCGGAAGATTATCACAGGTGGGAAATTCAGCATAATCCGGAATATTTCCAGCGTTTTCAGGATCTCCAGAGGGAGCGTTCCTGGGTAGACCAGAAATTTAAGGTCGAACATCCGACACTTTCCTTTATCACACAGGATGAGATAGATGCAGTCCTTAGAAGAGGCGGTATCACTGCCGGAGGACGGAATCGCATCTATGAGTATTTCATGGAACACCATGATATGAAGGATGCTGCTGATTTTCTGAAAGAAGAATATGGTACAGGTGGAACAGCACCTGGGATACCGGGAGCGTATGAATCTGATGCATCCCATGATGCGAAAGGATTAAAGCTTGCAAAAGGGAAGATTGGCAGTCCAGAAGTAGAAGTTTTATTAAAATGGAATAAGGTTGCAGAACGTGTCCGTCAGCTGATCCGTACCGATGATTTCTTATCACCGGAAGAACTGGAAAAGTATGAAGAGCGGCAGGAAGCACAGAGACTGGCAGATCTGGAAGAAGCACAGCAGGCTTTGGAAGTGGAGCAGGAAGGCTCTGATCAGCAGGAAATACGAGCGAAAAATCAGGAACCATCGGAAGTTGAGATACAACCGGAAGCAGTAGAAGATATTGAAAAAAAGGAAGATATAACACCAGAACAGTCAGAAATTCCAGCAGCAAACTTCCATATCACAGATGATGAACTGGGGCAGGGAACACCAAAAGAAAAGTTCCGTGCCAATATCATGGCAATTCAGCTATTAAAGAAATGTGAGGATGAGAACCGCAATGCGACACCAGAAGAACAGGAGATTTTATCCCGATATGTAGGATGGGGAGGTCTTGCGGATGCTTTTGATGAAACAAAATCTGCATGGGAGACAGAATATCTGGAATTAAAGACAGTCCTTACACCGGAAGAATATGCAGCAGCCAGAGCGTCCACCTTAAATGCCCATTACACACAGCCAATCGTGATTGAAAGTATGTATCAGGCGTTGGAAAATCTGGGATTTACAAAAGGAAATATCCTGGAGCCATCCATGGGTGTTGGTAACTTCTTTGGAATGCTTCCTGAGAAGCTGAACCAGTCAAAACTCTATGGTGTGGAACTGGACAGTATCAGCGGTAGAATTGCAAAACTGCTTTACCCAGATGCCAATATCCAGATTAAAGGTTTTGAGAAGACAGATTATCCAAATGATTTCTTCGATGTGGCAATCGGAAACGTGCCATTTGGAGCCTATAAAGTGAATGACAGGCAGTATGACCGCTATAATTTTATGATTCACGATTATTTTCTGGCAAAGACAATCGATCAGCTGCGTCCGGGTGGTGTGGCAGCCCTGATCACAACAAAAGGAACCATGGATAAAGCATCACCGGAAGTCAGAAAGTATCTGGCAGAACGTGCCGATCTCCTTGGAGCCATCCGCCTGCCGAACACAGCTTTCAAAGCAAATGCAGGAACGGAAGTCAGTACAGATATTTTATTCTTCCAGAAGCGTGACAGCATGACAAAAGAGATGCCAGATTGGGTGAATCTTGGAAGTGATGCCAATGAAATTACAGTCAATCAGTATTTTGCAGACCATCCGGAAATGATTCTGGGTGAGATGAAAGAAGTATCCGGTCCGTATGGTATGGAAACAACCTGTATGCCGATAGAAGGTGCTGATCTTGAAATCCAGCTTGCAGAAGCGGTCAGAAACATTCATGGAAATATGGCACCTGCAGTTGATGTGGATGCGGAACTGGATGATGTACCGGAAAGTATCCCGGCAGATCCGAATATTCGTAATTACAGCTACGCAGTTGTAGATGATCAGGTATATTACCGTGTCAACTCTCTGATGAATCAGGTGAAGATGCCTGCCGCTACTGCAGAACGTGTAAAAGGTATGGTGGAGATCCGAGATACGGTGCGTGAACTGATTGCCATGCAGATGGAAGAATCCGTAACAGATGAAGAAATCCAGAAACAGCAGGAAAAACTGAATCAGGTATATGATACCTACACGGCAAAGTATGGAGTCATTGGAAGTAATGCCAACAAACGGGCATTTTCTGATGACTCTTCTTATTGTCTGCTGTGTTCTCTGGAGGATCTGAATGAAGATGGAACATTGAAGCGAAAAGCAGATATGTTTACGAAACGAACCATCAAAAAGGCAGTGGCGGTAACCAGTGTAGAAACAGCGACAGAAGCCTTAGCATTATCTCTGAATGAAAGGGCAAAGGTTGATCTTCGCTATATGGCACAGCTGACTGGAAAGACAGAAGAGAAAATCACGGAGGAACTGGTAGGAGTTATCTTCAAGAATCCACTGACAGACCAGTGGGAGAGTGGAGATGAGTATTTATCCGGAAATGTCAGGGAGAAGTTAAACACAGCAAGAACCTTTGCAGAGAATCACCCGGAATTCACACCGAATGTCCGTGCATTGGAGGCAGTCCAGCCAAGAGAACTGGAAGCATCTGAGATTGAGGTGCGTATTGGAGCAACCTGGATTGAGCCATCGGATTATCAGGATTTTATGAGGGAACTGCTTCATACTCCGTGGTATCTTGCACAGAAGGAAATACAGGTAAAATATTCTGAGGTCAATGGAGAGTGGCGGATTACCGGGAAAAATGCAGACAGTCCAAGAAATGCGTTTGCCTATGCAACGTATGGAACCGAGAGGGCAAATGCTTACCGGATTCTGGAAGATACACTGAATCTGAAAGATGTCCGTATCTATGATAAGAGTGTTAATGAAAATGGGGATGAGATCCGTGTCCTGAATAAAAAAGAAACTATGCTGGCATCACAGAAACAGGATGCTATGAAAGCTGCATTTAAGGATTGGATTTTCAAAGATCAGCAGAGACGTGAAAGACTGGTAAGAGTTTATAATGAACGCTTTAACAGTATCCGTCCCCGTGAATACGATGGCAGTCATCTGACCTTCCCAGGAATGAACCCGGAAATTGAACTTCGCCCACATCAGAAAAATGCAGTCGCACATCAGCTTTACGGAGATAATGTGCTTCTGGCTCATGTAGTAGGAGCTGGAAAGACCTACGAGATGGTAGCGGCTGCAATGGAGAGCAAACGACTGGGATTATCACAGAAAAATTTATTTGTCGTACCGAACCATCTGACAGAGCAGTGGGGAGCCGAGTTCCTGCAGTTATATCCGGGAGCCAATATCCTGGTGGCAACGAAGAAGGACTTTGAACCGGCGAACCGGAAAAAGTTTTGTGCCAGAATTGCTATGGGAAATTATGATGCCATTATCATCGGTCATTCCCAGTTTGAGCGTATTCCAATTTCTGATGAGCGGCAGGAAGCTATGCTGCGGAAGCAGATTGATGATCTGGAAATCGCAATCCAGAGTGCAAGATATGAGCAGGATGGCGGCCGCTATACGGTAAAGCAGATTGAAAAGACCAGAAAAACACTGATGACAAGACTGGAGAAGCTGAATCAGAAAGAGAAAAAGGATAATGTAGTTACCTTTGAAGAACTGGGAGTGGATCATCTGTATGTAGACGAGGCACACAGCTATAAAAATGCGTTCCTTTATACAAAAATGAGAAATGTAGCCGGAATTGCCCAGAATGAAGCACAGAAATCTGCGGATATGTTCAATAAATGTCAGTACCTGGATGAGATTACCGGTGGGAAAGGCATTACTTTCGCCACGGGCACACCGATCAGTAACAGTATGACGGAGCTTTATGTCATGCAGCGGTATCTTCAGAACAGCAAACTGCAGAATATGGGACTGGGATTATTTGATTCCTGGGCATCCACATTTGGAGAGGTTGTGACCAGCATTGAACTTGCACCGGAAGGAACAGGATACCGGGCAAAATCCAGATTCGCCAGATTCTATAATATCCCGGAACTGATGAATATGTTCAAGGAGATTGCTGATATCAAGACTTCGGATCAGTTGAATCTGCCCGTGCCGGAAGCGGAATACGGAACTGTAGTATTGAAACCAACAGAACAGCAGAAAGAAATCGTAGCAAGCCTGGGAGAACGTGCGGAAGTGGTAAGAAACGGTGGTGTAGATGCCAGTGTAGACAATATGCTGAAAATTACCAATGACGGAAGAAAACTGGCACTGGATCAGCGGTTGGTCAATGAATTATTGCCGGATGATCCGGGAAGTAAAGTATCGGTCTGTGCAGAAAAAAGTTATGAGATCTGGAAAGATACAGCAGCACAGAAATCCGCACAAATCATTTTCTGTGATCTGAGTACACCGAAAGGCGATGGCAGTTTCAATGTTTACGATGACCTGAAGCAGAAGCTGATAGCGAAAGGCGTACCGAAAAAAGAGATTGCTTTTATTCATGATGCAAATACAGAAGCAAAGAAGACGGAGCTGTTTGGAAAAGTAAAATCCGGGCAGGTTCGTTTTTTGATTGGTTCAACAGCAAAGATGGGTGCCGGTACCAACGTGCAGGATCGTCTGATTGCTCTGCATCATCTGGATATTGGCTGGAAACCGTCTGATCTGGAGCAGAGGGAAGGACGTATTATCCGACAGGGAAACCATAATAAAAAGGTTCATATCTTCCGGTATGTGACAGAATCCACCTTCGACAGCTACATGTGGCAGCTGATCGAAAATAAACAGAAGTTTATTTCCCAGATTATGACGAGCAAAGCACCGGTCAGAAGCTGTGAAGATGTGGACGAAGCGGCACTGTCTTATGCCGAGGTTAAGGCACTGGCAACTGGAAATCCGGCAGTAAAAGAAAAGATGGCACTGGACGTGGATGTAGCAAAGCTGAAACTTTTAAAAGCAAACCACATGAATAACCAGTACCGACTGGAAGATGACATTGCAAGGAACTTTCCACAACAGATTGCAAAACTGACCGAGATTATTGACAGTTACAAAGCAGACATTGCCCATTATCAGGAGCATAAAATCACAGATCCGGAACAGTTTTCCATGGAGATCAGCGGCAAAGTATTTACAGAAAAGAAAGAAGCAGGAGCGGCACTATTGGCAGTCTGCAAGGACATGAAAGCAGTCGATGCAGCAATGGATATCGGAAACTATCAGGGATTCAACATGAGAATCCAGTTCGACAGCTGGAGTAAGGAGTTTATCCTGTCTGTGAAGCATGAATCGGTATCGAAAGTCCATCTGGGAGCAGATGCCCTGGGAAATATCACACGTATCAATAATCTTCTGGAAAGCTATCCGGAGAAACTGGCAGAAGCGGAGCAACGATTGGAAACGGTACAGGAGCAGCTTACAAATGCCAAAGAGGAAGTTGGAAAGCCATTCCCAAAAGAAGAGGAACTGAACCAGAAACTGGAGCGGCTGTCAGAGTTAAATGCTCTTCTCAATATGGATGAGCGGGAAGATACAGAAGCAGAACGATCAGAACCAAAAGAAGAAAGACCAGCACGTGGTTCTATCCATGAGAAATTGCAGATTTATAAAGAAAAAAGCCAGCGGGAAAGCGAGAATGGCAGGGAAAACAGAAACCGGGACTTCGGTCTGGAATAGGAAAACAGGAAAGATGGCATAATCTGGTAGAAAGAATGTTCTGCCATTTTTCAGAATACAGGAGGAATTTGTATGGCGAGAAATATGATAACAGGAAAAGAAACGCAGAAAATGCAGGAATATACGAAGGAACAAATAGACCGTGCAGAACACATGGGAATAGCAATTCCAGCGGATGTAAAAGAACAGATTTTTGAATATGCAAATCTGATTGGCGAAGAAGAGAAAGTAAGGACGCTGGTAAGAAGTCTGACAGATGCAATCAATCAGGCAGATGAAGATAGAGTAGAGAAACTTCTGGATGACGCAAAAATGGATATTCAGGACTTACCAGATCCAACCATCGGCAAGCTGGAACTTCGGGATTATGGATATACAGCAGAGGATATGGTGCCGCTTAGAAAAGAAGCAGCCCTGGATTATCACAGAATGGGTTCTAAAATTTATTGCCTGGGCAGTGATGGCAGTAAGGGAGAGTATGCAAGTAAAGAAATGATACAGGCACATGAAGGTCTGTTTGGCATGGAATCACAGATGTGGGAACGGATAAGGGATCAAGATCTGGATTATGCAGACGAAGATTTTGGAGCATTTCAGGAACCGATGAGTGTAATCGACCAGGAAGAAGCACTGAAATTATATGATGCCGGAGCAGATATCTACCTGATTACCAGTTTTTCATCACCAATTTATGTTACAGAGCGAATGGAGATTGAACGAGGCCCGGAGCATTACCAGATGTCTGCGACAGAACTGGAACGATTTCGTAATTTGGAATGGGAGATGCAGAAATATCCGCAGATTCAGTCTTTAAAAGAAGCAAATCTGCTATTAGGGGCAAGACGAACATTTGGTATTTATCAGATTAAAGATGATTCACTGGGTGAAAACTATGCGTTTATGAATATGAGCTTCATTGAAAGTCACGGAATGCAGATTAAAAAAGAAGATTATGAATTGGTCTATGTGGGAGAATTATATGGAAATATGTCGCTGGATGATATTTTTGAAAGATTCAATATTGACAGACCAGAAGACTTCCGAGGACATTCTCTGTCCGTCAGTGATATCGTGGTTTTAAATGACGGAGAAAATGTAACAGCACATTTTGTAGACAGCATCAGTTTTGAACAGTTAGATCATTTCCTGAATCTGGAAGAACAAGATCTTAGTGAACTGGCATATGAGGTGGGCAAACGGTATTTTGCAATTCAGACCACAGAAGAAGGATATGACTACTCCTTTTACGATGAAGAGTTCCGCTTGATAGATGGCGGTGTGTATGAAAATGATGAAATCTCTATCGAAGAAGCGGCAGAGGAACTTCTTGAAGAGGAAGGCTGGATGGGAGAACGCATTCGTGGAGATTATGATCTTCTCATGGAAAAAGTTGAAGAAATGGATGCGGTTGTAATGGCAGAAATTCAGAAGAGCCAGGGCGAGTATAAGCCATTGGCAAAGGTGGAAGAACTGGAAGAGGTAAATTACAACATGATTGATAATGTTCTAAACAATATGCCGCCGAAGAAAGAGCCGTATCTGGAATACTTTGCTGCAGAATGTGATGAGTTCCATGATATGGGTGGTTATGAAAAAAGTACGGATGTCAATCAGATTGCCGCAGTCTATCAAAAATACAGAGAAAATCCGGAAAATGCCTATCTTGTATGTAGTATGGGTATTATCTACCGTGATCCGGAAGACAGCTTTTATGACGAGGCTGAATTTTCTATTGTAAAAGGAAATACGGTTCACGGCGATTATATGGATGATATTCGCTTCTTTGGAGAACTTCCACTAATTCGGGAAGGTATTGAAAAGATTCATGAAGCATTGCCAGACTATAAATATGTACCCATGCGGGATGTCAGGGAAGCAATGTATCCAGAAAAGATGAGTACAGAACAGCTGGCAGAGGCATTGGATGAGATTGCAGAAGCCTTTGATCCGTATGAATATCGAGACAACGTGGAGCCGGGAGAGAATACGGTACAGGAGGTGATGCTGGATTTACAGAGTGGCAATACGCATTCTTATATTTCTTATTTGAAGGATATTGTAGAGGAAGAATGTGATCTGTCTGTCCGTGCCGGAGTATTGATCGAGCGATTGAAGTCCTACGAACCGGAACTTCCGAAAGATATGGAACCGATGGTATATGTCAATTATTGCGAGAAAAGTGAATTCATGAATCCACGATGCCAGAAGTTATCGGATCTGGATTCCCTGACCGCAGAACAGGACAAAGCATGGTATGCTGAGCGTAATCCCAAAACCAGTGAACCAACGATAACTGCACAGATGTTTGTAACGGTATATTATGCAGAAAAAGGCAATCAGATGCTGCATCATTTCAAAGGAAAAATAGATATTGGCACTGGCAACGGTGGTCTTCTCAGTCAGTTAAAGCTGCAGAATGAAATGAGACTGACGGACGAAAGCTGGATCAACTATCAGAAAGGCAAAGGGAGTGAAGAGTTCCAGAAGTATATGGAAGACCTGACGGATATGCAGAACCATGTCTTGCCTTATTTGCAGAGCTTTTGCAGTCTGGAAGAGAAAGGAGTGCAGGAACGACGGGAACAGCAGGTGGCAGATAAGAAAGAGAGCAGAGCAACTGCAAAGATTGGAGCAGAGAAGCAGACACATGTCAAAGATACAGGGAAATCGGAAAGAAAGTCTGTACTGCTGAAAAAGGCAACGGTAGGAAAAGAGAAGAAGCCATCTATCCATGAACGGTTGGAAATCAATAAGAAGATCATTCAAGAAAAACAGGGAAAAGATAAGCCGGAGAGAGGAGCTGATTTGGGTGTAAGGACAGTGTAGAATAAGCAAAATAAGTCGGAGGTCACGAATAGCAATGTGACTTCCGGCTTTTTTTGCGTATTGTCGGAAAGATTATAAATGTTATAATGTTTATAGATGTGATAAGAGAATGTCGCCTGCTATGCGACTTTTAAGGAAAAAAAGTGTGCTATTCTGAGATCAAATAAGAGGTTAGGAAAGTCAGGAGGATGACGTTATGAGCAAAAAAGGATATAGCAGACCAGGATTATTCGGATCAATCAATCATTACGATGCAAACGGAAAGAAAGTAGGCGAGAGCCGTCCAGGATTCTTCGGAGATATGAATGATTATGATGCGAATGGTAAGAAGATTGGACATAGTTCCCCGTCTTTTTTCGGAGGCATGAATCATTATGATAATAGTGGTCATAAAGTAGGTGAGAGCCGTCCAGGATTCTTTGGAGGCGTGAATCATTATGACGATAAAGGTCATAAACAGGGACACAGTAATCCAGGATTCTTGGGTGGATTCAATCATTATGATGATTAAAAATTGTAAAAGGCGGTACAGATATGGCAGATCAGAAGCTGATTGATGAGGTAGGAAAATACATAGATAAATATTATGAACCCGTAAAAGATGATATTAAAATGGATAAAGAAATGTTGTCTATTTTTGATAAAATTACCAGGTTTCGTAAGAAGAGAGCAGAAGAAAAAGCTTTACAGGAACAGCAAATTCAAGAGAGTAGCCAGATAGAAGAATCAGCACCTGAAGAATTTGATGTATCAACCATGCAGAAGACAAAAATAAAAAAAGGAATGTCTTCTACGATGTCTGTGAATCGAAACATTGACAATCTGATGAATCAGCTGGAAGAGACTTTTTCACAGAGATTGCTCCGTATGATTGATGAGCGTGGCATGACAGATTCAGAAGCATATACAAAGGCATATGTGGATCGTCGGCATTTCTCTAAAATTCGAAAAGATGTCAACTATGTTCCGAACAAGAAAACTGTACTGGCTTTTACAATCGCTTTGGAACTGTCACTGGATGAAGCGAAAGATTTATTGGCAAGTGCCGGATTTGCACTATCCAGAAGCTCTAAAACAGATATTATTGTGGCATACTTCTTACAGAATAAGATTTATGACATGTTTGAAATCAATGATGTATTGGATGCGTATGGACAGCCAGTGTTTTAACAAAATATTTTGGTGCAATGTCACCTGACAGGCGACCAACCCAGTTGGTTCTGTAGATAAAATGTGATTAACAACAAATACCAGAGGAGGTAATCACATGAATACAGAATTAACTGAGTTGGTTTTTATTTTGGACAGAAGTGGCTCAATGGGCGGTCTGGAAAGTGATACGATTGGCGGATTCAACGGCATGATCGCAAAGCAAAAGGCGCAGGGAAAGAATGTGAATGTGACCACTATTTTATTTGATGATGAAGTAGATATCATTCATGACAGATTCCCGGTGGAAATCATCGAACCACTCACAGAGAAGGAGTACTTTGTACGTGGCTGTACCGCTTTATTGGATGCTGTTGGAACGGCAATTGAGAAAATGGAAAATGTACAGAAACATCTCCCGGAAGATCATCGGGCAGGAAAAATCATATTTGTTATAACCACAGATGGATTGGAAAATTCCAGTGAGCATTTCACACAGGAGCAGATTCGGCGAAAGATAGAAGCAAAGAAAGAATGTGGATGGGAGTTCCTGTTTTTAGGGGCGAATATTGATGCGGGAAAAGAGGCAGAGAAGATAGGAATTGCTAGGAACAGATCTGTGACCTATGAGAATGATTTCAAAGGAGTCGAACTTAACTTTAAAGCTGTAGGAAAGGCAATTTCAAAGGCTGTTGAAAGTGATGCAATGATGGATTTTATGGACGACCATTGGGCAGATGAGATTCAGGCATATAAAGAAGGAAAAAAATAGTGGGTGATGCTAAAAGAGAAAACGAACAATTTGAATATCTGTTTCTTGATATAGAGTGGAATCAAGCGCCTGGAACTACTGGTCTGGAAGGGCGTGAGGCAATTCAGATAGGAGTAGTAGCTGCTGATGCTAAAATGCAAAAAGTAAAGATATTTTCTAAAGCGATTCGATTAAGTGAGCCAAATTTATTTAATGAAAAGACAGAAACTATATCGCACACTCCTCTGTCAAATATTATGCAGGGTAAAGAAGAAAACGTGGTGTTGAAGAATTTTGCACAAACATTTCCGGAATATCATTTCCTTGTAGTATGGACCAGAGACACTTATGATCTGTTTCTGAGAGATATGAGAAAGAGTGGAATTTCGTTAAAAAGGCACAAAGTAGTGGTTTTGCAAGAAATACTGGGTGTTATCGCAGGAAATGGAAATAATCAGATTGGATTTGAAAATGCGCTGACATGTGCTGAAATTGAATATGTTCCCAATTATCTTCACTATGCGAAGCATGATGCGGATTATCTCTATCAGCTATTTTATCAATGTTTCCGACAATACAGTAAAATGACAGCAGAAGAGAGTTGTTTGGCAAATGAGGCAACCAAGAAGCTACATACAGAGAACTGTCGCTATGTGCAAAATATGTCTGTGGAAAGAAAAAAGGAACTTCCTAAAAACATGATTTTCAGAGGTTATACGGTGTGTAAATACTGTGGTAAGAGACAAATCTGGAACCGATTGGAATGGAAATTTAGCGGTAAACATAAAGCACAAAATAAGAAATATCGAGATGATTTAAAACAGATTCCACTTACAGAAACAAATATCGAGAAAATCTGTAAAGGCTTTCAATTATCGTATAGCATTAGCAACGACGCAGTATTTGTAAGGACTGCTTTTTCAAGATGGATCGTTTACCTGCAAGAGGATAAGGTAAAAGCGTTATTTCATGAAAATTACAGGACCAGTAAATCTCAATATTTCAAAAAACAGAAAATGAAATATACAGAAGGATACCATAAACAAAAACTACCATCAGAGAATTTCTTTGAGGTGATCCAGTATATAAAATATCATGACGCAGGGACTGTGAGACGTATGGCAAAGAAAAGCAGACTGGAAAAACTATTGGAAATGGTAGAGATGGAATTGAAAATGAAAAACACGGAGGAAAAAGATTATGG
>ERZ827104.916-NODE-916-length-28460-cov-5.676958_pt1 | contig 28460 bp, 33 predicted proteins | sample MGYA00519781_ERZ827104 | MGnify/ENA primary metagenome ERZ827104 (study PRJEB31778, sample SAMEA3449257) | human gut metagenome | biome: human gut; feature: human-associated habitat; material: faeces | place: United Kingdom | collected 2010/2012 ...
GCGATAAAAATATTTACTTCCTAATTTCATAAAATAATAATGCATATCTTTTAAGTTATAAATTATCTTGACAATTAAAGTTTTCATAACAACCTCCCCCAAAAATTGTTTTCATTGTAATTATACTATTTTTTTTAAAGTTATGCACACTTTATTATTTAGATATAAAATTATTATCTATGCATCGTATGCTATAGTTACCATCTGAATGTAATTTATCTTTTATGGAATAGTTCCTGTAAACCAAACAATTGTTTGCAAAAACTTCATCAGTTTGCCCAGTAAGTTCAACTCCTAAATTATAAAACAAATTATTAAATATTCTACAATTTTGAGTTAATCCTCTAAAAGCAAACCATGAATTTTCCTTAAATAAATTACCATAATAAACAAGATTCATACCTGCATTAACAATTACGCCTGCATAAGATTCAAATATATTATTTCTACATATGTGACCATTCATCATATCCCAACCATCTTCCCAATCTATATCACAAGAAGGGTCGCGACCTTTATTTCTTCTAAATTCACTGCCTTCTATAATTATTCTTCTACCACCAACAACTGCTATTCCAGTAGAATAATTGTCTTCTATTATACAATTTTTTATATAACATTTATAAGGTTGATTTATAACCATTACTGCACCTGCAACAGCAAAATCACCTACATTATTAGGTTTATTTTCTTGGAAAATAACTATTTTAACATATTTAGCATTTTGAGGGATTGAATATTGATAATACTGATGATTTTTTCTTTGAACTTCTAATAAATTATATTCTTTATCAAAAAAGAAAATATCATATAATCTAGAACTTATATTATATCCTAGATAATCATTGGAATTACCAAAAACAAATTCATTATATTTTGAAACATCTCCTAAATCTTCATATTGATTAGTTCTCCAACAATTAGTTTGTTTTATGTTGTTTCCTTCATCATCTATATTGCCTTCTTCAAGTCTATCAGCATTAAACCAACCACCATAAGCGATTGTATTATTTTGAAAAGATATATTAAAACCAGGTGACCTACTTATTTCACAATTTTCTGGACCACAATTTTCACTATATCCAAATGTAACACATTTACACATATATGATGTATCTGTTTTAGTAGTAATTAATTGTTCTCCATATATTTTTGCATTTATAATTTTACTATTTTTTATGCCTTTATCAAATGTAAACATCGTATAACCTCGTGTATCATAAACAGCAGTATCTAATCCATTAGTTCTATCACTTTCTTCTATCTGTAATACAGAAGAAGAAAAATCTATAATTAAATCAGATGGAATATATATATTTATAAAATCAGTAGGATATAAATGATATTCACCACATGGGAAGATTATTTTTTTATAATTCTTGTTATGGGCGTAATTTAATAAATCTTTAATAGCATTTGTAGTCTCAATGGCATTAGTGCCATCAATATGTAAAATACCATTATCTGTAATACAAGGAAGTACTACGTTATATATTTCACTGTCTAATATATTATTTGTAACAGGATTTGCAACAGTTAGCTCAAATGAATCAATAAAAGTATTTGTTGAAATATCTGTAGCACTAATTGTACATACACCTGCTTTTATAGGAAATAACACACCATATGTAACACTACAAATTGATTCATCTGAACTTTTTATATGAACTAAATTATCATCTTTATAAGTAAGTGGATATAATAATGCAGTAACAGGATAGATTTCTCCAATTTCTAATTTTTGTATAGGATTTACGATTTTTATACCTTCAACATCATTTTTTGTAGAGATAATATCATTGTCTCTACTTTCTTTAATAACATTAACTTTTGTATAATATTCAGCAACTTCATTATTCTCATCTTTAATTTTAGTAATTATTCGCGTGTTACCAACTGCTTTTCCTTTTATAATGCCAGTATCAGTAACATATGCAATATTATCATCTTCAGAATGATAAGAAATATTATCATTATTGTTTTCTATAAAGATTGGGATATTGCTCCCCAAGCAAAGTTTCACTTCATTTGGAAATACCCTACTTGAGGCTACTACTCCCCCAATTTAGATATTTTATTAGAATCAACTTTATAATTATTTAATATTTCAGAATCGCTTAATGCTCTTTTATATATTCTACCATAACAAAAAACTGCTGTAGTGTTATTAGTCGTAGTGCTTTTCATAAAATAGAAATTATTATTTGTTTCAGTTAAAAAATTAGATAAATCTTTATATCCTGGTATGTTAAAAATAGTAGAATTATTTGGTAATTGTAATTTTTCTCCATTAACAAATAAACATGCATCGCCTGAAGCATTAATTCTTACTGTTATAGAATGAAATTTCTTTCTATATTCATCAATTTTAGTATTACTTTTATTTATAATATTAGAAGAAACAGCAACCGCACCTATTGATGCATTACCTGAAGATTGAATATAAGGAACTCTAAGGAAAGTGTTATATGAACTATTAGTATCAACTTCACATTTAGCTTGCCCTCTACTCCAGTATCCATCAACTGCACCTATAATTCCAATTTCTATAGTAATCTCATCAGTTATACCATAATTATCATCTTTTATAGGTATTGTTATTCCTGAAGTAGAAGATTCAGTAATTGTAACTCCATTATTTTGATTATAAGTAGTTGAGTCAGCAGAAAGAGTAAAAGGTGTATTATCAACTAAATTATTAATAGTAGTTGAATCTTGGCCTTTTTTATTTGTTGCATCAAAATTTATAATCAATCCATTAGTAACGATATTTTGTGGTTCTTCTGTTTCTCCACTAGAATTTAAAGGGATTTCTGCAATTATCTTATTCCCATATTTTATTATAAAACTACTATTTGTTTGTTCTGTACTAAATAAGTTCGCAATATCTTTATATTGTGCAGCAACTTCATTAACTGCACCTTTAACAGTTTTAGCAGTTGTAGTTAATTCCTCAGTACCTAAATCAGTTTTAATAGTATTTATATCAGTTTTTATTTCTGTGTCATCATACGATGTGCCAGTTCCACCTGCAGGTAATTCAGTTCCACTATCTAATTTTGTTCCATCCTCTTTTGCTAGGTATATTTTCCCACCTTCTACTATAGATTTAGCAGGCATTTTATTATTAAGTTCTTTACCTTGCTTTGCACTTAAAGCAGATGTTGAACTATCACTGTTTAAATTATCTACTATTGCTACCGAACCTGTTCCACCTGAATTTTGATGTGCTGCCTCTATACCATTTTCCATATTGTTTAACGCTTCTTTTGTAATTCTGTCTCCACTTTTCCATACTTTTTTATTATAAGACATTTTATCCCTCCTTATAAAAAGAGGACCTATGAAGATCCTCTTAAATGATAATAAAAAAGAGAAGATTAATTTTCTATTAAATCTTCTCTGCCTTCTGCTACTAATATAATGTCTATTCGTTCTTTATATTTGCTAAACTTACTCATAACCTTTGCATAACTAAGGTTACCTTTCATTATTTGTAATGCTAAATATCCAGCCATTCTTATTCACCTCCTTCTTCTCCAAATAATAAAACATTCAATGCAGTTTGAGTTAGTTCTAATTCTGATTTTAATTCTTCAACTTCCTTTTTTAGTTTTCCATTTTCTTCTTTTTCCTTATTTATTTCTATCAATGATTTTTCATGAAATACTTTCATTACTCATAGGCACCTCCAAATCCAAATATTGCAACTTCTCCATCATATCCTTGATTCTTTGTAACTGTTATTCTTATTTTTATTCCCCATTTGGAAGCAGTTTTGCTTGTATTAGTAAATAAATGAGGTCTATTAAGTACTACCATAGTAGTTGCATCTTCCCATGTAGGATCAGAGTCAAATCCATTGTTACATACTTCTACTTTTCCAACTCCTCCAGTTGTGGTCCATTGAGGGGATACTAATATCTTTGTTGCTTTTGCATCTGTTTCTATTGCATTTTTCATAACTATTTGTAGTTTTGTTATTTTTCTGGAAAATGTAATAGTCTTTGAACTACTTCCACCAAGAGCATCACTTGCTATTATTTCTACTGTATTTGTATTAGATCCACAAGTAAGCCAGAACGTATCAGTTATTCCTACTGTATAGTTTGTATTTGTAGTAGCACTAAATTGGTTTATTACTTCACCATTCAATTTTTCAGTTACAGTTATTGCATCTCCTTCATTATCTTTAACTGAATAAGTAATACTAGGTTTAGTTGTTAATTGCCCTAAATCTGTTTGACCTGTATAAGTTATAAATGGTGCTGAATTAGTCTTTACAAATGTATATCTTCTATATGTAGTAGCACTTCCGTCAGTAACTTCTATTTCTATGGTATTGGTAGTATTCATGCTAAGAGAAACAAATAATTCATCTGTTATTGTAAATGTTAAAGTTGAATTTTGAGTTGGATTTTTTAATGTTCTTATGATACTTCCATTTAATTTTTCTTTTACTGTTAATTCTTGGTCACTATCTTCATCTGATATAGAATAAGTTATACTAAATGAACTTGTTTTGTTTCCTAAATTTTCATCTTCTCCACTTATAGTAGGTGGATTATTTAATAATTCCAATGCAAGTATACATCCGTTAGCAGTTGAAGAGGTATACAGATCAAAATCATTTTCACCCCATAAACTTTTTATATAAGGAATATAATTATCTTTATTATATATAATATTGATAACGTTAGTTCCATTTAATATTGTAGATGTTAATGTATATAGAGGATTAGAAGACGTTATTGAAAAATCCAATTGGTCTAATACAGTACTGCTTAGTTTATTTTGGAATTCATCCTTTGATAATAGCCTTAAATTATATAATGAACCATTTATATTTAAAGTTTTATTTATATTAGCTCTTTCGATTACTTCATTATAAGATACATCTTTAAGTACAAAAGTTTGAGATATATATACTGTTTTACCATCAATTTTACTTTCTATCCATTTAAAACCATATTTACTATCTGTATTACCAACAAATGTGTATAATGCATAATCCTGAAAATTGGGCGCACTTTGACTTGGAACTTGTTGTAATTTTTTGCTATTTCCGTATTTATCAGTTCCTTGTAATGCTCCTATAGTTACTATATCACCTACTGCCATCCAATCACTTCCTTTCTAATAATAAACCTTACCTAAAATTGGACTATAAATCCCATCAACAATATTAATATCATCTAGAGTAGTTAAATCTTCTAAGAAATTGTTATGTGGCATATTATTTATAAGATTGTCTTCTAATACTTTTACTTTTGTTTGCATATTTTTTACAGCTGTCTCCATTACAATCATTTCACTATGTGCTGATTCTATGCCATCTTCCATATGATTCATAAGTCTAGCACAATACAAAGTACCAACTTGTAATACTTCTCCTGTATCAACATCTTCTATATGGTCTATCCATTCATTCTTTGTATATATACTCATTTTTTACACCTCCGTAAATTCATGCTTAAATGCTATATACAATGCCTTATCAGTAGTTCTTTCATAGACTTTCTTGTCTTGCGCTACTATATCCCCATCTTTATCTATTACTCTTATATTTGTAATTTTTCCTTTGTAATTCTCATCAAAGAATACATAAGCACAAGCAGTATTTCCTATTACTTTTTTAGAAAAAAAATCTATTTCTTTTTCTTCTCCATCAAGTGTATATTTAACATTTTTTAGTTTGCTAATATAATAATTTGCTAATTTATTAAGCGCCTTATCTGTAAGAGTTCTCAAGTTTATCACCTCCTAATGTGATATAGCGTTATTGCTGACATTTAATGTTATACTCTTTGAAACACCGCTCTTAGAAGTTGCTGTGATAGTAGCTGAACCACTTGAACTAGCTGCAACACAAAATCCACTATGAACAGTAATAACACTTTCATTATTTGATTCCCAGCTTAAAGCTTTGTTGATACAGTTGTCATTAAACGTTGCTCTAACTACACAATTATTTTCATTAAAATCTGTTGCTTGAATTGTGAAATCACTACTATTAAGTACTACATTTTCTGTACTTAAAGGATAATATTTAACCCAATCAACATATTGAGTCATTTCAGTTGTACTACTATCAGGAGTACCACCACTAGCTCCTATTGCTTGGTTTAATAATATAAAGTGTGGTATATGGAATGCTCTATTATCAGTAGCACTTGTTCTGCTTAATTCATTTCCATCAATAGAGAAAATCAAACTACCATCTGTATTCCATTCCATCGCAAACTCATGCCAATCTCCAGTGGCATAATTATTATACCATACACGACCACTTTCTTCCTTTTCATTAAAGAACGTACCGCAAGTTAGTTTGCCATTATAAAATTCCATTACGTCGAATTCGCCACAGTAAGCCCACCATTCGCCTAAAGTATCAGGGCTAGCATTTTCTTTATAACCAAATTCGAAACTATCTCCTAGGGTCCAAAATGCTCCAAATGCTCCATTATAGTTACAGGCTCTAACTCTAGCTACTATTTTACCGTACATAAAAGCAAAGTGTCCTTTTGAAATTATAGATGAAGAAGTCCAAGAACCGTCACTTGCTTTTTTACCTCTTAAAGCTAATATGCCATCATTGATTTCTGCATTAGTATTTGTATATCTTTGGGTTTCATTATTTCTTACATATCCTAATTCATATCCCCATTTATTTGAATCTATTGTGTTACTTGAAAAATCGTCTATAACGTAAGCTCCATCGCTATCTAGCAAAGCACTTGTACTAGAAGATGATTTAGTCAATATTCCAGTTACTTGTGTACCGCCACTTGTACCACATATTCTAATATATGAAGCACCAGCTGGCACATTAATTGTTGTTGATAAAGACCCAACTGACCAGTCTGATGTATTATTTTCTATATATCCTCCTGAGTCATTGCCTAGATAAGTATCACTACTATTATAGAAACATACACAAACATAACTTATAGGATTTAAATCAAGTGTATATTTTCCGGATGGAGTTACTGCTATTTTATCAACTGTGCTATAGTATTTTCCATCGGTAGTATCTGTAATTACCCCATTATCAAGTTTTTTATACTGAGTGAAAGTTAATCCACTATTATCTACTAAAGTAACTGTGAATACATTACTTGTCTTAGTAGTTCCACTTGCAGTTGTTACTCTTATAGCCATACTATATGTTCCAGCACTACCTTGGTTGTCATGCTTGAATTTGTAATTTGTTCCATTTACTACAACATCACTTGTTTTATCGTAGAACGTATTTCCACCATCCCATGAGACTTCATGTTTTACTACTTCTACATTAGTATTATATTCTATATAGAATTCTGTTTGTGCAGGTTGTGTTATATTTGAAATATTACTAATAGTTAACGTTTCGGTAGCACTTATAGATATAATTAAATCTCCAGTAACTTTAGATATATTTATTTCATTATTATTAAAAGCAGTAGAAGTTATATCAACTCCACCCATAGTTATGCTTAATGAATTTATTTCATACCCACTATTGGCAGTTATAGTAGCAGAGTAACTGTTCCCATAATCTACCTGTATTGCAGAGTTACTATTACTTACATTAGTTAATTTATTAGTTATACTAAATTTGATTATTGTAGCAGTTATATTCCCGTTATCATCCTCAGATAATGTATATTTTTTATTATCAAGTGTTAATATTTTCCCAGTAACCTTTCCACTTATCAAGCCTATATTAGTAGCCATTGTTTGAAACGTATCTGTATTACTTGTTGCTACCCCTTTGCCAGTAATAGCTTGAGCAATTAAAGTTTTACCATTACTGGCATATTGAAAAACCTCATTTATTGCACCTTTTAAATCTTTTGCTAATGTAGATAACGTTCCAGATCCTATTATATTTTTTATTTCTGTGTCATCATAATTATGCAGATTCTTCAATTCTTGATGCGCTTCATATATCCCATTTTCAATATTATTAATATCTTCTTGTTTCATAATATCGCCGGTTTTCCATACTTTCTTTTTATATGCCATATATTCACCTTCTTTCAGTTATAAAATTTTGCTATATCCTATCTTTAATTCGCCTATTTTAGAACTTATACTTTCTGTTTCTGTTACAATAGCATAATCAACAAAAGCATAATCAACAATATTATTTTTACTTGGATTATGTATTAATTCAAATTCCTCTTTTGACATTTTTATTATATTTTTATATAATCCACAAATAGGTAAATTGCTATATCCATCATAAGTTCTTGCTTGTATTACTTTTCCTATATTGCCATATCCGTCTGAATAAGATTTCCACCAAGTACCTACTCTAAATGTATTGCACTCTGGCAACTTAGATAATGCTATTCTCTGACTACTATTAATTACTACAGTTCCCTTTGAAGCAAAAGTAAATGAGTAATTAAGGTGAGCTGGTTTATATAGTTCAATTGCATTAATAAGGTCTGAAAAATTACTACTTTTAAATTTTGCATTTTCTAAAGTGATATTAAAAATGTAATGTGCATTATCTTCTTCAACTGTTACATTTTCAACATCAAAAAAGGAGTATGCAAGTTGCTTTACTACTTCAACAGTAGTTGTTTTGCTACCCCTCATTTTTGTTAAAATTATACTTCTTCTTTCTTCATATGTTTTTCCTATGCCTCGTGGTAAATATAGCATATTTTCCCAATAATCTAATCCCCAAGTTGCAGTTAAAACATACATTTGTCTTAATACATCTTCTATTTCTTCAACTAATATATCTCTTTCTTTTTGTTCAGCTTCTATAATAGGCCTAGTATATCCATTGTCATAAAAATAAGGTAGTTTATCGATTAAATCCAACTAAACCACCTCGCTCACCGAAATTGTAATTGTATCTATAACAGGAATATAATAATCTCCGACAGGTATATTTTCTTGTTTATTATTTATTGTATATGCTACTATATCATCTACAGCTCCCAAATCACCAACTACTGATAATGCTTTATAGTATATAATATCTTCATCTTCTAAATTATTTACATAATCTGATAAGACTGTTGATATTTGTTCCTTTGTATCATCTAATGAATAAGCACTATCTAGTTTTATTTTAATATCAAATGTTAATTTTAATAACTGCGGAGTATCAACTGTTACAGTTGCTCCTATTGGTCTTTTTTCTTCTATATATGATATAACTGTATTTACAGTTTCTTCACTGCATGGAAGATTGTCATTACCTATAATAAGCACTTTTACTGTTCCATTGCCATTCCAAAGAGGATATACTTTCACTCTTCCTACTCCATCACACTCTAATGCCCACGCTTTATAATCATTAACATTTCCTGATGTCCTTGGATTTTGAATTATATATTTAAACCTTTCCTTAAGTTCTTCATCTGTTTCAGCATCTACACCATTTTCAAATGCACTTTCATTTATTAATGAAGTAACTCCAGCGATAGGTTCTACTAATCCAAAAGTGGACCCAGCTGGTAAATTATATTTATATCCTATTTCTGTCGCTTCTACGTATAGAGTATCTTCATTTGGTAAAAGTATATCGTTTAATACTATATATTCTAATCCATTAGATGTAATTATTGTACTGTTGCCTATAAATGTATCATCTAATCCTGTTACCTTTATGGCACCAGTTGCCTTTTCTCCATCTTTTCTGTATACTCCAAATTCATTAACCCTTTTGTCTAAATAATCATCGAAGGTATCTTCTATAAATGCTAAATTAAGTATGTCACCCATGGATATATAGGCCTTTGCTAATTCTTCTGCCAATGGTGCTAATAGGTTAAATGATACTGAACCTTCTCTAGTATCTAAATTATTAGCACTTGTATTTTCCAAAATTCTTTCAATTAAGGCTTCATATGTTTGCTCGCTAAACAACAAAATTCACCTCCAATTCTTCATAAATTGTTATTGCTCTCATATCTACTTGTAATGTATCTCCATCAAAATCTACTTCAAGTTTATTTATTTCTAATATATAAGGATTTATCAATAATGCTTCTTCTATATATCTAGTAACCTCCATTTTAGTAAGTTCAGGAGTATAATTTTGCCCTAGTAATATATCTATTTCGCATCCATAGTCCCACGAATAAATTGAATAATAATATCTAAATGTTTTTATAGCATGCCATATCCATACACATATAGCTTCATTTTCCTCTACTATCTTAAATTCATTGTTAATAATAAGAGGATGTTCATTCTTGAAATCCCATGCTATTTCTCTATACAAAGGCAATGTGTCATCTTCTTCTAATTCTATGTCTGATACACTTTCAGTAATGTAGTCAATAAAGGGATAAAAACTATCATTGTATTCTTCATCCATCTATACTCACCACCTTTGATATAATATAAAAAATATCATCTTCTCTAAGCATTACAACTTTATCACCAATATTCAGCTTGTTTACATAATCTTTAGATTTATGAGAGTGTTCTCCTCCTGTATGAGTATGCGTTCCATCTCCTCCACCTTCTCCTGTTGCATGGCCTCCACCACTATGAGTATGTTCTCCTTTTGTATATGTTTGTGTTTCCTTATGTCTATCTAAGAGCCATTTATCTATCATGAGATTGTCTTTATCTAATTCTATTTCAGATGTTTTAATTATTAAATTTGGAAGAGGTGATACAACAATTCCTATATTCAATAATTTATTTTCTGTTATATTACTTTTAGAAGTTTCTTTAATTATAGATAGAAATTCATTATAAGGATTTTTTTCCATTAGATCACCACCTTATATATGTCTTCTTGCCCATATAAATTTTGTTCCTCTGTAAGATAAGTATGATTTCAAATTGACTATCATGACTTTCTTATAAGAGTATGAAGCGTGTATCATTTGCCCATTTCCTATATACATACCAACATGAGTTATTCCATTTGCTCTATCTGTTGAATAAGTATTAAAGTAAATTAAATCTCCAGCTTGTAATTGTGATGTGCTTGTTATCTTTTTACCTTGTTCGCCTTGTACATTAGAAGTTCTTTGCAATGTTATTCCTAATGCCGTTTTATACACATAGCGAGTAAATGATGAACAGTCAAATGATGTCGTAGAATTTATTGAAGCACCCCATACATAAGGTGTTCCAAGTTTAGCTTTTGCAACAGAGATTAATTTCTCCTGTTTTTTATTTAAAGGTAAATTTGAAGTAGCTGGGACTTCTTTGTATCCAGTTCCATCTCCTATTATGATATATCCATGTTTAATGCCAAAGGCTCTACATTCTTTGTCAGTTCTCATTAATATATCTATGTGATATGCACCATTTTTAACTACGATTTTCCCACCTCTGTCGGTTACAGTATAAGTTTTACCATCTATAAAACTTCCCGTACCACTTGGTTGTATCTTTGTTCTGAACGGAATACTCTTAGGTGCAGCGCATGTACGTTTGCTAGGGTCTAATTTTCCACCCATGCTTTGATATATTCCACCTTCTATTCCAGGTCCTGGCCAATATGCAGTAAAAATGGCTTTTACTTTCTTGCCGTTTAATATTTTTTCTCCATCATTGTAATTATTATCATTGTATGTTGTTTCTTGTTTTTCTTCATCTTCTCCTGCTTCAACTTCGTTCATTAAGTTTTTATAATTAAGATTAAGCGCTATTTTATATTCTCCATTTTCCCAAGTATGAGAGTCTGTATCTATATAAAATAGTCCTTTTAATCCTGTTGATGAGTCTGTAACAGTCACACCATATCCAGTAATACAAGTGGTATCTCCATATCCATCCAAAGATGCACTTCTTTCTCTATCGTTTAATTTTTTCTTTGCTTCTTTTCTAGCACTTTCTAAATCTATAACTGTAGTAGTTGTTGTTTGGTTATTGTCAGTTACATCTGTTGATGTATTTGAATTTGATATTTTTTTACCTCCAATAGTAACTTTTGAATACCAAGCATTTGATTTATTTCCTCTGAGTGTATTTCCTCCACCTCTCTCAAAACAAGCGCCAAAATAATAACCAGCTTTATAAGCATCTGTTAGCTTTATAAATTTGCTTACTCCTCCTACTTTACTATTAAGCAATGATTTAGTTGTGCTATCTTCTCCATTTAATTCATCCCACATATGTTGTAATTGGAGATTTAAGTTTGTCCAGCTTACTCCTTTTTTAGTAGCTTTTCTTTTCAAGCTTGCTAATCTTACTCCTAACCATTGAAATAATCCACTTGCTCCAATACTATTAACAGAACTTGTATTGAATGAGCTTTCACATTCTGCATTAGCTACTATTGCAGCTGCAACCTGTGGAGTGCAACCTTTGCCTATACAGAAATCAAATATAGATTTTGCTATTGAATTAGTAGTATTTAATGAAAAAGAGTTGTTTTTAGTAGTTGAAGATGTAGAAGCGGAAACTGCCATTGTTGATATTTCAGATGTTGCTGATTGTGTAGTTTCTGATGTTTGGCTTTCAGCTTTTACAACTTCTTGAAATAATCCATACAAATCTATTGAATTACTATTCTTTTCTTCTCCTATTTTATTTCCTGAGTCATCTACTATAATTACTCTATTTACTACATTCTCTATACTAGATTTATAAGTTGTTGATATTATATTTTCTTTTTCTTTGAATTGAACATCTAACTTTATATCTCCTTTTAGGGCTGTGCATATCTCACCTTCCTTAGCATAGCACATATATTCTTTGCCATTACTAGCATGAGAATTTGTATAAGCACTCATTATAGTGTCATACATGCTTACTCCTATAAATACTTTGCTCCATGAAACACCATCACTTACAATGCTTCCTTTTTTAAGTCCATATTTTGAATAATCATCTAGCATTTGAGTAGTTATTTGACTAGCAGTCTTATTCTTGAAGTTGTAATTAACTTTAATATTAACTAGTTTTTGTGCATGGTCATAAGCCATGTAGCTTATAGTATCAGCAGTTTTTTCTATACTGTATATAAATCCTCTGAATAATTCTTTTTTATCCTCATAAAAAAATACCATGTAGCCTTCTTTAATATCGACTTTTGGTATTTTTTTATCGTATTTATTTGAAATTATTGAAAATTCTAGCTTTCTTGATGCTTGTTTATAATCTCCACTCCAAGTAACTTTTTCTACTAACTGTGTTATATCTGTTTTTTTATTATTTCTATCAACTATTTTTAGTGTTATCATTATATCACCAGCTTCCATCCAGCTTTAATTATTGTATTTTTAGTCAATGAAGGATATTTAGATTTATTTTTTTCTATTATTTTTTTATAGCTTGATCCTTTTCCATAATATTTCTTTGCTATATCATATAGTGTATCTCCCTTTTTTACTGTATGAATTGTTTGTTTACTTTTGGTTGAAGTTTTATTTTTATTATTGTTTTTATCTTTTGAAGATGTCCTATTTTTGTTATCAGTTTTCTTTTTAGCTGGAGTTGTTGATGATATTTTAATTTCTCTATATTCCTTTAGATTGATAGTATAATATACATCTCCTGTGCCATCTTGTTGGGAAAAGGTAAAATCAGTTATTCTTGCTTGGAAGTTTATTTCTGTGCCAGTTACTATAAATCTCATTACTTCACCATTATTCATATAACTTCTTATTTTAGAAACACAATCCCATTGTTTTGGATAATTAGAATAATTTACAAATTTATATTTTCTTTTTGGATTTGGGAAAAATGATGATATCTCTATTGTTCTTAATCCTTTACCTCCAAATATTGCAACGTCTCCTAATCCTGTTATATTGCTGTCATTTATTATTGCATAATCTTGTACATTTATAGTAGAAGGCAATATGGGAAATCTAAATATATGTTTATCATTTTTTAAATACATCTCCATAATGCAATATTACCTCCCTTACTAAGTTATTATTCTCTGTTCATTCAGTTTTCTTACTAAAGCTGATGCTACTTTTTCCACATCTGCATTTTCTCTTATTATAGTTCCATTCATTGTTATACTGATTTGAGGAGTATCACTTTTACCTTTGCCTTGTCTCCATTTATCAGCATCTCGTCTTGGTAAAATTGCTTCTCCTTGATGCAGATTTGCTAAATAATTATTATAAGGAACTCTTCGAAGTCCTGCTGCATGGTTTCCATCTTCTGCTCCAGTTAATGACTCTGTAACCTTTTTAACTGTAGCAACTATAGGATTATTTGTGATTTTATCTTTTAATCCTTGCCATGCACTTTTTATATCACTAATTACACCTGATATTTTTTCTTTTACATTATTAAAAGCATTTATAGCAGTATTTTTAATAGCATCCATTGCATTTTTTATAGCATTTTTAATAGCATTCCATTTTTCTACTACTATAGATTTAATTGTTGATATAATAGTTGATATGGCAGTTTTTATTCCATTCCATATTGTAGTTACAACTGTCTTGATTGCATTTCCTACCACTGATACAACTGTTTTTATGGCATTCCATGCATTAGTTACAACTGTCTTGATAGTAGTTAATATAACAGATATAGTTGTTTTTATTCCATTCCATGCTACGATTACTATTCCTTTTATTATATTTAATACAAAAGTTATACTAGCTTTCATCTCAGTCCATTTTCTTATAACTAATGCTTTAATAAATTCAATAATTGGCGCTATTGCTGCTTTTAACTCATTCCATTTACCTACTACCCAGTTTTTCAATTCAGTAGCTTTTGCGCAAATTGTATCCCAGTTTTTGTATAATAGAACTCCTATGGCTATAATTGCTGCTATTACACCTATAGCTATTAAAATTGGGGCACTTAAGGCTGCAAATCCTCCTGATACAACTCCTATAACAGTACTTATGCCAGTAAATGCTAATTTTACTGTTGTTACTACAACTATTATAGCTCCGATAATTCCTATTAGTGTTGTTATAGCTGCTACTACCATTGTTATACCTGCTACTAATTGAGGGTGTTCTTTTATAAATTCTTGGAACTTTTGGATTACTGGTTGTATAGCATCCGCAATTTGTTTTATAACTGGTGCTAATGCTTCTGCAAAAGCCGATTTAATTCCATTAATTGCTGAATTTAAAGGTGCTAATGCTGAACCTAATTCTGCTTGTGCCTTTTGCGATTCCCATAAAGATTTATTATAATCAATCATGGATTTATTAGTTTTATCATACGTTTCTTTACTTTTTCCGTATGCTTGATTTAAGGTATCTGTTATAAGTTTATTTTTTTCAGATACAGTTTTACATGCCTCTAATTTCTTATTAAAACTGTCTTCACTTATTCCAGCCCAGTTCAAAGCATCTGCTAAGTTTCCTGTAACTTTACTAACTTGTGCTGTTTCAGTAATCGATTCGGTTAGTGATTCAATAGGGATACTATCTCCATATGCACTCCATACTGCTAGCGAAGCATTGATAGTTTTATCTAATTCACTTTGAGATAGCCCCATCTTTTGTAAATTGGAAACAACATTGACTGCCATCATATCATCACCAGTATATCCATATACTTGTCCAGCATTTTTATTAGCATCTTTCTGTTTATATCCATTTTGTTTAGTTGATCCTTGCAATTTACTTTGTAGAGAATTAAATTCTTTAGTAGCTTCTGTTAATTCCATTAAGTTTTTAACTACATCAATAATTTTTCCTCCAAATTCCATCATTTTTTGTCCAGCTTCCATAACTCCTAGAGAGTTTATCCCTCTTGCAGCTTCATTTGCAGCACTATTGGTATCTTGTAATGATCCATTAGTATCTTTTATTGTGCTTGTTAAATCAGTCATTGAATTAGCAGTATCTCCAGTTGCCTTTTGTACATCTTTCATAGCACTATTTACATCACTAGATGTTTTATTTAAGTCTTTCATTTCATTTTGAATTTCATTAAGAGGTTTAGAAACTTCGTCACCTTCGAAGGCGAATGATTGCTTCTAGTGTTTTATCATTTGCCATTAGCTCACCTCCTCCTATTTAATATTTAGAGTAGGAAAAATATTTTTATTTTTAGATATCTTATAAAACTCTTCCGATTCTTTTCTTATAAATGCTTTTATTATAGTTTTTTCTCCAAATCCCATATTATAATAATGAGATGGCATTATATTTTTATGTTTAAACAGATAGTACATTGTAGCTGTTTCACTATCTGTTTCAATTAGTTTTTTATTTCTTCATCTACTTTTTCTATTTTCTTTAAGTCTGATAAATTATTTATTGCATTTACTAAGTCCTCTACTTCTCCTTTAAGAAGCAATTTATTTATAAGTTCTTTTGGAGTAGCGCAATCAAAATGTTCTCTAAGTGCCTTATCCTTGAATATTGGACAACCTTCCATTATAGTTAATACTTTTGTTTTATATACATCTATGTCTGATACGTTTCCATCTTCAATTTTTATAGCTTTCTGTTGTATTTCTGTAGCCTTTTCTGCATTTATAGCTTGTATTTCAAATTCTAGTTCTTCACCTATTTTTTTTACATACATTTTATGTATAGCAGTTGGTGTTTCTAATGTCCCTGCGTCTATTTTCATTAATTTATCTATTATATTCATTTGATTTCCTCCTAAAATAAAAATAGGCTTTAGTTAGAAACACCAAAGCCTTTATGATATTATTTTTTATATTAAATCTATAAATTTATATTTTGTAAAAGTGAATGGGCATTCCACTTCTCCTAATGATTTAACTTCAAAATCAAATAAAGTTAAATCATCAAAAGATACTCCTGATATACTTATTCTTTCACTTCCTCCATTACCTGGGTCAGCTAATTTTCCAACTATTGTTACATCTGGTTCTAGACCATCTTTCATAAAATTAGCTAACAATTTTATCATTCTAGAGTTTGTTTTCTTAAGTGTCATAGAGCCAGTTCCACTATATCCTGTTATTTTATGTTGAGTCATCATTTCACCGCAGATATCTATATCTTCTTTGTCAAATTCTATCTTGGCTTGAAAAGCTGCTATTTCATCAACTAATACATCATTTATCCAAACTTCCATTTTGTTATCATGTAGCATTTTATTCTACATTTCTCATGGTTTCCCATGAGTCCAGACTATGTCTTTACCTTTAACTTAATAGTAAGGTAACGGGTGCTCGTGTCTCTATTATTGGTTATCTTCCGCAAGAGTTAGTCGTTGCGCCTTCCTAACTACTTTTATGATATTTGTTAGGCTCGGTTCAAAGTTGCCATAAATAAAAAAGAACCCTATAAAAGAGTTCTTAATTCATGATATAATATTTCATCTATATTATTAAATTCCCAATATGGTATTCTTATTAATTTTATTTTATGTTGTTTGGCAAATTCACTTTTGATATTGTCCTTCATTAAATTAGAAGCAAGTTTATTTTTAGCTTCTTTCCATCTTCCTGGTTTATAATGTAGCTCTCCATCATATTCAATTAAAAATTTTAATTTATTGTCTTTGTATATAGCAAAATCAAAAGGTAAAGTATATTTATATCTGCATTCTTTATTCCTATATTCTCTTTCGTATTGAATATGATTATTTTCAAGAAATAGTTTTATAGCATTTTCTCCTTTACTTTCTTTACAATATTTGCATCCTCCATTTCCTAATAATGTTCCTGCATTTTTTTCTGATATTTTACCACATTTAGTATGTAGACATTTTATCTTTTCTTTATCCCCTTTATATTCAGATAGTAAAATAAATTCATCTCCATACTTTTCTTTAATTTCCTTTTCAAATATTTCATGTGTTTTTCTTCTTTTGTCTCCATACTCTAAAAATGCACATGCTTTACATTTATGTCCATCTAGTATATGTTGTCCTCTAGCATAAAATTCATTACCACATCCTAAACATTTGAATTTCATTTTGTCAGATGCCTTTGTATATTTACTTATTAATTTGCAGTTTGTATTAGAATTTGCTAATTTTTCTAAAAATTCTTTTTCACTCATAGCATTCCAATGAGGATTGCATTTATAACATATTGGTCTTTTAAAAAAGCTATTAAATGTTACTGTTTTTATATGCCCTTCAGAACATTTTATTGTAATTTTAGCATTTAACTTTGGATCATCTGCGTTTAGTAATTCAAATCCATTACTTTCTACTATTTCTTTTATTTTATCAAAAGTGTATTTCTTCATAAAAATAAAACCTCCGATAGTTTTTTATTTCCGAATACTTACAAATAGGAAAGGGACTTCGGATAATCCCCTTTCGCCAAGACTCGCGACTTTCTTAACTATCCTATATTTATATTATATCATAAATATAGTTATTATTCTTAGGTTTTCTTTGAATTCTCCCGTTTTTTAACTAAATATTTCTACTTAGTGGGGCAAAGTTGGATAGAAGTAATACACTTACCCCAAGTACCATTTATTACTTCGTTAGCTTTCAACTAAAAACACCTCCTATATAAAATAAAAAGAACTTAATAAAAATTAAGTCCTTAAAAATTGTTTATAAATCATATATTTCATCTTCAAGTCTTTTTATTGCAGTTTTTATTGTTTTAAAATCTACTTCCATTCTATTAGCTTCTCTATTGATAGATGAACCATTTTTAAATTTATATTATAGATATTTTATGGAAATATTATACAAAGCATCTGATTTTTTATTTCAATGGCATCAGATGAAGCAGCGAATGCTAATACTTTCTATCGCATCAAGAATTTTACATTCTACTGCTATAAACACTTGATCTCCTGTATTTGCTTCTCTTATCTGTTGATCGCTCATAGTAGATATATTAACTCCATTTGATTTTAAGTATTTCTTTTGTTCTTCCATATCTATATCAACTGTTACTGTATTTTTTTCAACTAGTCCATCATTAATCAATCCATCAAAATAACCATGGATAGCTGTAATTAGTAATACTTTATTATCATAACTGTTACTTAATTTTCCAATATATGCATCTCTTGCAGTTTTTCTTATATCATTTGCTATTAAGTCCATTATGTCAACAGTCTTAATTTTTTGAAATAAATCACCTTTACTTTGTATATCTGTTACAGTTGTATCAGATACAGTAGTTAAGCTGTTTACTCCTCTTGCCACTTTTATTCTTCCTGATTCCTTATAAAGAATAAATTCGCCTTTCCCTACTTTTTCAGTTGTTTCAGTTCTTGATTCATAAGGTATCAAATCAACTTCTGGTACAGAAGTATAAGTGGTTGACATTCTTAAATCTGTTCCAGCTATTAATCCTGCAACTCTTGCAGTAAATTCAGCAGCAGTATAAGTTTTTTCTCCTACAACTACTCCACTTTGAGTTACATTTATTATTCCTTCATAATCAGCTGTTTCATTAGCTAATACTGCCTTAACCATATTCCCTAAATTTCTTTGAGATTTAACCCATGTTACTATTGCTGTTTTATCTTCATCTACAGCTGATGGGTAGCATAAATAGTCAAATTGTGTATTTTCAAAATGACTTAAAGCATTCTGCAAAGTTAATTCTCCACTTATAATGTATAGTTCTAATCTTAGTGGTGCACTTGTATTTCCTATTAAAGCATTCGTTATAAGTTGCTTATTATTATCTGTAACATCACTAGGTATATCAGTTACATCAACTATAGTTGCAGGAGATATAGCTTTTTCTTCCTTTATTATCATCGCAACTATACCTCTGGATCCTCTGCTTATAGCAGTAATACCTTCTTGTATAAATTTAATACTTATACTTGGTAATCCTAAAGCCATTTATTTCACTCTCCTTTTAATTCTCTAATAATTTTGAAATATCTACAATAGCTTTGTCCACTATTGGCAAAGTAGGATCATCGGATTCTATTGTTATATTTCTTAATTCATTAAGTTGTAAATGTAATTCTTTCATTAATTCATATTCTGTTGGTTCGCTATCCGGATTATCCAACGGACCAGTATATTGTGAATATTTAATATCATCAAAATCAAGATGTATCATGAAATCAAGTATTCTACCTACTTCATCTGAATATATATTGCTTTCTATATCATCTACTGTCAGATAAGTATCATCTACAAATAAAGTCCTTCCAAATATTTTTTCAAGTCTATCACTGGCATCATATATATTTGTTATACTTTCTCCTGCTTGTTGTAGATACTTTATTGATACTGATATAGTTCTTAGGTTAGATATTCTAGTTATAGCTGAACTTGAAATAGGCAATATTTGCACAAAAAAACAAGACTTATCAAAGCCTTGCGTATTGTCATCTTCTATATATACATCTTGCGGAAAATTTTCTGCTACTGCTTTCGTAGTAGCAAACAATATACTTTTTAGAGGTATCATTTAATCACCTCCTATTTGAAGCCATATTTTTTAAATAGATTTTCTAAATCTTCTTCAAAATTTTTTTTAGTTTTTTCAAAAGAGGTTTTTAGCATATAAACTCCTTCAGCTACTCCTTTAACTTTTCCATCTCTTCCTACAATTCTATGTCCATATTCAACATGCAACCCATATTCAGTATTATTAAATACCTTTACATATAAATCGTCTTTTTCAAGCTCCCAACTCCTTCTTAATTGTCCCGTATCAACTGGAGTACGTTGTTTTACATTTCTAAGCAATTTACCACCATATTTTTCAATTAATTTCTGTAATTCTTTTGCAAAATTGCTCTCCATATCATCAAGCATTCCTATAATATCTAAATTCTTGAAATAAAAATAATCATTAGCCATTATACTCTCTCCTTCTTAGTGACTGGAGTTTCTATATGAGATTTATATGGATAAGGTTCGCCGGCCTCAAATTCTTCTGTTCTTCCATTGTAAGTTATAACTAACTTATCTCCAACTTGTATATCTACTGTTGGTCTACAAAATAATTTATAAGCTGCTGAAATATAGGCCGTCCCTGTTTCACCTGCTACTGTTGTTTCACTCCCTTTGTCTAATGAACATTTGAGATCAGAATATTTTAATATTTCTTGCATAGTTGTAATCCCAGTATTAGGGTTTTTAACTTTTTCTTTTCTATATATATCCATGCTATCAAAATACAGAGTTGCTATTATATCCGCTTCACTTGCCATAATAGCACCTCCTAAAATCTTAATTTTCTGTACTTATTAAGTATCTTCATTTCTTCGTCTGTTAATTCTGGGGATGTTTTTGTACTGGAATTGCTTATGCTTTCTGATGATACACTATCATAGTTGTATTCTATTCTTACACTACCTCTTGTAATAGATTTTATAGCTCCTTGATTAGCTGGAGTAGAAGTTCCTGAACCGTCTATGTCTTCCCCTAGAGAACTTAGTTTATATGCTATTATATTAGCTACTTTATCTTCTATAAATTCATTTATAGCATCTTGATCTATCTGTGGAAGAACTAAAAAATCTTCTATATTGCAATATCCTTTTACTCTTTTAGTAACTTTTTTTATATACAATTGTATTAATGAGTCATAATCATTTTTAGTAATATTTAATAAAGCTTTTATATTTTCAAGCATAATTTCACCTACAATAAAAAAGGGAGGGCATTAATCCTCTCCCTTTTTAGCTTTTTTCTTTTTTAATTTAGCCTCTTCAATTAGTTCATATCCTCTTGATAGCAATACTTCTACTTGCTGTTTTGTTTCAACTATTCTATGAACATTATCTTTTTTAAGCTCATACATCTAGAACACCTTCAATCTAACTAGATTTAGCATCTTTTATATTAGCAAATACTAAGTTTTTCTTGTTATCTAACACCCACAATTCATGATATCTTCTATAATCCATCACCCAAGCGTTTGCATTTTGGTTTGTATCCGGGTCAAATATTCTCATTTTATCTTGTTTTGTTACTGCTATTGGTACTTCTCTTGGAACTATTATAAAGTTAACATCTAATGCTTTTGCTGCTTTTGCATATCCTCCTGCTGTTTGAGTTGAAGTAGTTCCATCATTTAAAGTTATTGCTGAGTACATTCTGTTAGCTGGAGTTTTTATTATCGCGCATCCATCTACTGCTGGGACTTGAGTGTTTACGCCACCTTGTGAGAAAGTTACTGCCGCTAGCTTTCCTGCCATGGCTAATTCTAATTCTGTAACTGTATCATAGTTAGCATGTATTACTAATTCTCCTTGATATCCATTTTCTCTTATTACTTTTATACCAGCTTTTATTTTAGTTAGTACTGTATCTTTTGCTGGAGTATATCCATATTCAACATTTGTGTCATTAGCTACACCTATCGCTGTAGTAGCTAATTTAGACAATCTATATGCATCAACTTCTGGTACTACTTTTTCAGTTTGAAATACATTCATTACATTTGTAGCAGTTGCAACAAAGTTAGTTTCATCTACATCCATTGCATCTAATTGAAATTTACGTCCTCTGTCTTGACTCATAGTATATGTTTTATAAGATAATGTTACCGCTCCTTGAACATATCCTGCTCCAGCATCACTTCTATTATAATCAGCTAAACCATCAACTGACATTTGAGGTATTTTAACTTCATTCCCTCCAACATATTTAACTTGTCCTGCATTTGAGTCCATCCATCCTGTTAATAAAGTGTGTATTGCTTTTTGATCTAAAGCTTGTTGTAATATTTGTGCATAAGCTAATGTATTTATAGCTGTCATGTTTATCCTCTCCTTTTAAATTTAATTTATAGCCCCAAAATAGAATTGACTTGGGACAACATTGAATCTACATCTTGTGTATTAGTTCCCTTAGGTGTATATTGATACGTTTGTATATTTGAATTATTTTTAGGTGGTTCAGTCGTTTTGAACGCTCCTTCATCGCTCTTTTTAAGTTCTTCTATGAATTTAGAAGCATCTTCACTAAATTTACCATCTTTTAATTCAAATTTCTTTTCTTTAAATTTGCTAAGTATAGCTTCTTTAGCAAAGTTACTTGTAAAATCAATCTTGTTATCATTGAAATAATTATTTATAGCTTCTGTGTATTCTCTATCACTTTGAGCTTGTTTTAAGCTCTCTAGTTCTTTTGAATATTCCTCTGCCTTTTCAGCTTTCTTTTGCATTTCTTTGAATTCTTTTTCTTTATCAGCATATTTTTGTTTCAATTCTTCTTCTTTTTTAGATATAGCATCTTGTATAGCTTTTTCTGAATCAACAGTTTTAGCTTTAAGTTCTTTTATCTCAGAAGCGTAATCTTCTATTTCAGATTTATATCTTTCGATATCCTTGCCATGTTCGCTCATGATTTTATCTATAACTTCACTATCTATTCCTAACTCTTTTAAAAAAATTCTTTTCATTTTAATACCTCCATAATTTACGTTTTTATACGACTTTTACTTGTCGAATTACTTTAGTAGCATTTACTTCTTTTACGTCTAGTAAATACTAAAAAAGACAATAAAAAAAGATAACCTGAAGGCTATCCCATTAGAGTTGTATCTATTTCAATATTTTCTATTTCCGCTCTTTCTATTAAATATGATTGATATAATCTCATAGCTTTTAATTGTCCATTTAATAAATCATAACTACATTATTTATCAATTCTTACATAGAATTTTTCCTTTAAAGGCTTACAGGTTTCTAAATATTGTTTCCTTATGTCTCTATCTATTCTAGTATCTTCTAACATAAAAATAAATGAAGTTATTATATCTCCAACTTCATCTAATTCAGTCGCCTTTACTTCTATTACAAATTCATCTGTTTTTTTCATATATATACCTCCCTATAAATTTCCATATAATATATCTATAGTGCCACTGTTTTTTCTCTCCTAATCAATATATTTCTTTTTAAATTCTTCGTACTTCATATTTGCTGGGACTTCTATTCGTTTGCCATCTTTATTTCTTGCAAATCTTGTTTCATTTTCATCCTCATCATCATCATAATACGATATCGTACTGCATCTATCATTAGGATGCAGATTCAAAGAGGTGGGTAATTAATACCCACCTTAGCCTCCGTTAATTTAAATACTTTTCCATCTAATTTTCCACATACAGTACAAGTCCTACTATCTAATGTTGCTAGAAATTCATATTTTTCAATGCCTAAGTCTTCATAAGTATATTTGGATGCCTCATTCATCACATAACTATGTTCTGTCTGTACTAATCTAACTGCATTTTTATAGCTTGTATTCACCTTTTCTGATACTCTTGCAGCTACTTTCTTGCTTGATTCACCTCTAATTATCATTTGTGTCATTTCGTTTTTAATAGTTTTACTAAGTAATCTTTTGTTTTCCCATATTCTGTCCGAATAATTGCTACCACTCCATGGATAAGACAACACTCTTTCAACGGTCTTATTATTTATTCCACTGAAATTTGCTACAAATCCAGCTTTTTTAGATATATTAAATACATTTCTGTTATAATTGTCTTTCAATGTATCCGTTAGGAGCTCCTTGGTTTCTTTCTCAGTTGTTATAGCTAATTTATTAAGTTGTTTATCAATTTCATACTGCAATGATTCCCAACGTGTAATTCTACTTTTCATAGCTAAAGTATTAAGCTCTAATAATAACTCCGGATTATCTTCAATCATTTTAAGATATCCTTTTATATCAGTTCTCCATATTTTAAACTCATTTCCTGTTAAATATTTAGTTGCCTCTGCATAAGTTAATTGATTATCTGTTGCATATTTTTCAAATAGATTATTAATTTCTTTTTCTATTTCTTTATTTGCTAGTTTATAATGATGTTCTAATTCTTTAGCTAAATTATTACAATCCTTAATGCCTTTATTGAGTTTCTGATTTTCTCTATCTATCCAATACTGTTTGCTATTCATTATCTTCTTCACCTACTTCAGCAGGTTTTTCTTGTTGCATTTCATAAGGTTGTTCAAATATTGACTCTTCTTGTTGTTTTTCTTCATCTAATCTTTCCTCTTCTTTTACTGTATCTTCTACCCAAGGATGATTTTCAAGTATTGTTTTCTTAGATATTATTCCAGTAGACATTTGAGCTATTTGTGCTGCTTCTAAATCATTAGATATCATATTTCTAGTATAAGTCTGAGATATTTTATAATTTTCTGTTATTCCTAAAAATTTTAAAATAGCCTTTATTAAATGATTTATAGATGTTCTAAATTCAGTTTCTAATAACCCGGATTTTAATTCCAACTTTCTATAATAAAATTTAAGAGCGACTCCACTTACGCTTCCTGTAACTTCTATATCTTGTTGTAATCCTTGTCCAGATTCATATATTTGCTTTTTAAGATATTCTATAAGTACATTTCTAGCTTCAACAGGTATATCTATACTTAATGTAGACAATCCTCCACTGTTTCCATCAATAGATTCTGTTTTGACAGTTTTATATCTCTTTAAATCTGATAAAAATTCATTCAAATCAGTTCCACCATAATTCTCAAGTATATATATTATTTGTTGTATGTCTTCTATATCATTAGCAAATCCACTAACAACAACATCTTTTAAATCCAATAAACTTTTAATTTTTTCTAAGTCACTTTGTTTTTCTTTGTTATTAGAAAATTCGATAAACGGAACATCTCCTAAGGTATGTGTTATATCTTCACTTTCTTCTATTGGAGTGTTAGTGAAGCTATCTTTCATTTTCCACCTAATCATTTTATCGTTTGTCCAATATTCAATATAAGCATATGTAATTTCATCTAATTGATTTAAAACTTCTTCTTTTACTTTGTAATATCTAATTATGTTTATTAACTTTCTTTCTAATCCATTGTCATATATCGGTATAATTTCTTCTGTATTTACTACCTCATATTTAAATTTACTTTCTCTTGTGTCTTCATCTATTTCAATCCAATAATGCATCCATGCAGTTCCGCAATTACTTGCCTCTATTCCAATATTTTTTAATTTTCTTTCAAATTCATTACCTAAACTTTGATTAACTTTTTCATTGATTTCTTCATTATCTTCTATATCAATTATAGGAGGGTATGTAAATAGGTATGATATTTTTTCATCTACTAGTATTTGATGAATATTATGTGGTATTCGATTATCTGCATTTCTTAATGGATCTTTACCTTCTCCTTTTGGTATTATTCCTTTAAGTAAAATATCATTTTTATTATTATAATAGTTTTTGGCAGTTTTTATCGTATCTGCCTTACTTTGATTGTTTAATATTTTAGCCTGTATTCTTTGTAAAAGTAACCCATCTTCTAACATTTTTATCACCTCCTATTTAAATACTTGTATATTGTTTTTAACTTTCATTTCATTTTCTAATGCATATCTAGTGGCATCAATCGAATGGTTATCCTTATCTTCTAGTTTAGATATTGTATTGCCATCCCTATCAGTTTGATAATCTATATTTTCAAATTCTCGTGCTGTATTTGGTGTTCTTTTACTATCTATAACAATTGCTTCTAAATCATCTAGCCAATTTTCCCCAAACTCCACTGAACCTGGTCCTTTCTTAGCCCTTGTTGCTTTTATCCCATATTCTCTAAGCTCTGCTATGCTACGTGGTTCAGATGCATCGCAAGTTACCGAGAAATCATCATATTTCTTTAATTTAATTTTTGAAGCTAATTCTCTAATAGACATTTTAACTCCATAAATTTCATCTATAAAATATAACATTCTCTTTTTACTATCGTAGTGTATTCTAACAAATGCCATAGGGTCTGTAGCATATCCAAAGTCATTTCCTTGTTTAATATTATCAAAAGATTTTATTTCTTCATCTGTTATTCTTCTAAACTCCAAATTAGAAAAAGGAACTACTCCTGAGCCTATAGGTTCTCCTAAATATTCCCATCTATATTTAAATTCGTTTTTCTTTTTTACTTCCTCAGCTTCATCAATAAATGCTTTTGATATATGAGGATTATCTAAATAAGTGCTATGATGGATATATGTATTATCTGCAACGAATTGCGTTTCAAATTTTTTATTGACCCATGATTGCTTTCTCTTAGGCGGATTATAAGAATATATAACTTTATAACTTAATTCTTTTGGTAATTCTGCTCTTAATACCGAATTAATTATTATTGACACTTCATCTTCGGTTTTGAATTCTGCCAGCTCTTCTATCCATACAAAGCTTATAGGATATTTACTCATTTTAATTGATTTAATTTTTGTTGGATCATCTGCCCCTCTAAATATAAAACTGTTTCCTCTAGGAATGTATATTAATTTAAGCGGAGACTTTTGTATTCTCCATACATGATTAACGCCTAATATATCTATAGCCTCTTTTAACTGTTCAAATACTGACTCAGCTAATGTATTACCAACTTTTCTGATACATAGACAAGTTACTGGATATTTCATTAATGCTAGTACTAACCATAGCGATACATGAGTTGATTTAGCGGATGCTCTGCCACCTTTTAATACATGAAATAGATATTTATTAGAGTTAATTGTTTTCCAAAATTCATAAAAGTTTTTATTTATAATTTCTGATATTCTTTTATTCATCTTCTAAGCTTCCTATATCATCAATTATTGTTACTCCTACATTTCCATTTAAATCAACTTTTTCAGTAAATAACGAATATCTTTTTCCGAGAAGCTCAGCGCACTTATTTGCATCTTTTATAGATATTTTCTTTTTTATAATTTGAGGTTCAGATGTGTAATCTCCAGTATTAACCATAACAACTACTTCTTCCTCTAATTCTTGTCGCATTCCTTTCGTTAAGTATCTTAGCACTTCTTTAGCATCTGCTATTCTATCTTCTTCTATTTGTTTCATTTTATCATCAATATATTTTTTAATGTTAGGTTTTGCAAGGTTTTTACTTCCTTCCGTTCTAGCTGTTGCATCATTGTTACATCCATAAGCTCTTTTATAACTTTCAGTAGCATTAAGTGACTCAATATAGTAATCACAAAATGCTTTTTGTTTTTCAGTTAGCTTCACCTAATGCCACCTCCCTATTAATATTTTTCAATAATCACCATTAATAAATTCTTCAAACTCTTCATCATTTACAACTACTGCATGTCTATAAGTAATGTAACTAAAATACATATGGTACAAAGGTACAAAACAATATAATAAGCTTATAAATATCCACTTATTCAATACAAGTCTCAAATCTTCTTCTGCTAGTTTTTCATCTAATCTCAATAGATATAATGCATATACTATTAAAGATGCTATTACAAAAGTAAAATAAGTAATTGATATACATCTAAACATTTATTCACCTAGCCCTTCCAATAAATCCCTTAGCTTATTATAATAAGCATTATTTCTTGTTAATCTCATTAAGCTTTCTATCTCCCAATTGCGAGGCGTATTTGGAAGTTTCTTTCTAATACATAAGTCAACTATGCTCTTAGCTTTACTAAACGTTCTAACATGAGTGTGATGGTTTCTAAAGTCTCCATTGGTATTATGTATGATGTAGCCACCACTAGCCTTGTATATACTATACTCTTTTCTCTGAAAGATTTTCCTACTTCCTTGACTTTTATTAAAATTCGGCACTTCTTTCATTTGTTCTTCTAGCTTCCATAATTCCTTTGGAACTTCTATTGTAGGTTTTATAACTTCATCTATTTCCTTCCATCTTTTCACCATATAA
>ERZ827104.922-NODE-922-length-28331-cov-4.929516_pt1 | contig 28331 bp, 44 predicted proteins | sample MGYA00519781_ERZ827104 | MGnify/ENA primary metagenome ERZ827104 (study PRJEB31778, sample SAMEA3449257) | human gut metagenome | biome: human gut; feature: human-associated habitat; material: faeces | place: United Kingdom | collected 2010/2012 ...
AAACTTGTAACTATAAGTTTTAATTTATTTAAGAATTTAAAGTTGATCATTAGATACTCCAATAGCAAAATAGTATTGAAAAGTATAATAACTATAAAAGCATAAACATAAGGATTAAAATTATAATTAATCGTAAATGGTGGCTCAATTAAATAAGCATAATTTGAACCAAGCTTATTGTTTATTATGAAAACTATCATGTGATATATGGTAGTAAAAATCATCATATCTCTAAGAGCCACATTAGTCATGCCTATTTTTCTTACGAAAAGTAAGTAAACAGCTCCCCATAATAAGAACAAATGCCCAATAAAATAAGAAAATTGAGTTATATGAGGAAAAGCAAAGGGGTCTGCTCCAACAACTAAAAGGGCACTTATGGAACCGAAAATTCCCCAATAAGCACCAATATTTAATAATAAGTTTATTTTAAATATTAAGCCTAAGGCTAATGCTAAAATTGCAACTCTACAATGATACAGAGGAAGTCCTTCTGTAAAAGGGTTATAATTTGAAATATGATACCAAGAATATAGAGTTATTTGTTGAATTAACAATACAAAAGCAACTATTAACTCAAAATTTCTGTTAACTTGTAATTTTTTAATTATAAGATAACTTATAAAAAAACCTATAATTAATATAAAAATATGCATCTTCCCAAAGGATGCAAATTTAGTGTTTTCAGGCACACTCCTGAAAAAGTAATTGAAAATATTCATTTTTTCTCCTAACTTAATAAAAATTTTATATAAAATACCCAAACAATAGTATAAAGGCAAAATGGAGAAAATACTATTAAAAAAACCTTTCATTTTTCTTACAATTTAGTAATAATAAAAAATAGTTAGAATATGAAAAATCATATCAAACTATTTTTACTTATCTAGGACAAAGGGCAAAACATCTAGCTGTAAATCCTGTACCATTTTTTATTTTTGGGAAGGTACAAAAGATTACTGCACCTGTTGGCGGACATAAGTCATAAAGGCATGACCATATCTTCTAGTGTAAATGTATCTAGTGTTCTTTGATTTTTTACAAAATGAATAGGAGCATCAACATGTGTTCCATATTGACCAACTAATTCATAAGTATGAGTTGTAAAACCGTCTTTTTCTAATTCGTATAAAGTTGAAGTTTTTAAAGATGAAAAGCCGTGCCAGTGTGGTGTTAGCTCGCTTACTTCATGACTTAAATCAACCCATTTGCAAGTTTCATTTAATTTGTTAAGTTTATCTCATAAATTTAAATTACTCATATGTACCCCTTAATAATGATTTATACTATCTAAATTGTAGTATATAAATGAAGATAATTAAAAATAATTTTAATTTATAATTGAGTTAAACTTTAATATTATAAAAGATGTTTAGAACAGAGGTTATATAGTGTATAATATAATAAATAGTTTAGTGAAGTATAAAAAAGAGGTGTAGCATGGAAAATTTAAAAGAAATAAGATGGAAACAAAGATTTGAAAACTTTGATAAATCATATAAATTATTAAAAAAATATTCAAATCAAGAAATAACAACAGAGCTTGAAAGAGCTGGTATTATACAATTTTTTGAGATGACATTTGAATTAGCCTGGAAAGTTTTAAAAGATTATCTTGAATCAGAAGGCTATATGGTGAAAAGTCCAAGAGAGACAGTTAAACAAGCTTTTCAAATAGGATTAATAGATAATGGTCATATTTGGATAGATGCATTGTCAAATAGAAATTTAACTACTCATACTTATGATGAGGAATTAGCAACTAAAATGACAAGTGAAATATTAAATGCTTACCTTCCAGAGTTAGATAAATTATATAACAAATTATCAAAGGAACTATAAAATGTTTGGATTATTAGATAGAGATATAAAATATATAAGGAAAGCCTTAGAAAAGTACGATGAAATTGAAAAGGCTGTTATATTTGGAAGTCGAGCTATGGGAAATTATAAAAAAGGATCAGATGTGGATATAGCTATTATTGGCAAAGATGTAAGTAGAAGTATTGTTTATAAAATAGAGGACTATTTAAATGAAGTTTACCCTTTGCCATATTTTTTTGATATTATTCATTATAATGAAATAACTAATGAAAATCTAATTAATCATATAGATAATGAAGGTAAGATTATTTATATAAAAAAATAAGAGCTTTTATCTTTACTTAGAGCTAGCTTATGAAGTATAATGTATACATATAAATAATAGGCGATGGAGTTCGCCATTAAATGCTTAAACGCTAATGACTCCTACTCTTGAATATAAGGGTAGGAGTCTATTTTTTTGTCAAAAATAAAGGAGGTATGAGTATGATAATAGTTCTAAGTTTATTAATTATTGGGATTTTAGCTAATTACAGTGGGTTAATAGCTGAAAAATTAAAATTGCCATCATTAATTGGCATGATGATAGTAGGAATGCTTATAGGACCGTCTTATTTAAATTTAGTGCCACAAGGAACTTTAGAAATTTCTTCTACTATAAAAGATGTGGCATTGGTTACAGTACTTTTCATAGGAGGGCTTGGCATAAGTTTAGAACAAATAAAGCAAATAGGTAGACCAGCAGTGTTACTTAGTGTGGTGCCTGCCACATTGGAAGGCTTTGTTATAGCATTTTTATCAATGAAATTTTTAGGATTTACTTTTATTCAGGGAGCAATCCTTGGGTTTATAATAGCAGCAGTAAGTCCAGCTGTATTAATTCCCTCAATGATTTCTTTAATTGATAGAAAAGTTGGACAAGATAAGGCAATTCCACAAATGTTACTCGTTGGGGCAAGTGCTGATGACACCATTGCAATCACACTATTTACTACATTTTTAGGAGTTTATTTACAAAATCAAAAGGGAGAAAGTATATCAATTGTATCTCAATTAATATCCATACCGATTTCTATTTTTGCTAGTATATTGGTAGCTTTTCTTTTATTTAAAATAAGTGAGTTTGCTTTGAGAAAAGGAAAAAATGATTACATAAAAGTTGTAGTGGTCTTTATCATATCACTTATGATGAGATATGTTGAAAAAACTACTCATACACAGTACTTCAACTCACTGCTAGCTGTGATGATTTATGGATTTTTCATAAGAAATTATATGAAAGAGAGTGCTCAATTTATTTTAGATAAAATGAACAACATATGGAAATACGGCAAGTTGTATTTATTTTCTTTCGTAGGAATGGCAATTAACCCAACTTTGGTAGGAGAGTATATTTATGTTGGGTTATTTATGCTTACTATATCATTAAGTTTCAGGTCAGTGGGAGTTTTATTAGCACTTACGGGCACAAATTTAAATTTAAAAGAAAGAATATTTTGTGTTATAGCTTATCTTCCTAAGGCCACAGTACAATCAGCAAAATCGTCAATTCCTCTTCAAATGGGAGTTGCAGGAGGAGAAATAATGCAGGCAATTGCCATACTTAGTGTCCTGGTAACAGCACCACTGGGGGCAATTGGAATAAAACTTACAAGTGATAAATTGTTGAATAGAAAAGAAGAAAAAAATTCAATCATGTTCATCCGCCATATAGAAAAGAGTATGAAGGACATAATTTAAAAGTGACAAGCAAGTGAGTTAAGATTGACAAAATAATATATAAAAAATTTAGCAAAGATTATAGAATTTATCCTAATTCATTTACTTGTAATTGTTTTAAATTGCCAGACGAAACTATAGTAATGGCAACAGATATAGGATTTCATCTAAGTGCATTATCAAGTATGTTAATAAATGATACTAAAAATGGTTAATATAAAATGGTAAATTTAAATAATTTATAAAGGAGAATTGGTATGGATATTTCCAAAAACAGATTAGAAGCATTTAGTGATGCTGTAATTGCCATAATTATTACCATTATGGTGCTGGATATACCAGTGCCAAAAGACTTTACTTTTGAAAGTATAAGAGATATGGGAGTGTCATTTTTTATATATTTTGTAAGTTTTATTGTGGTGGGAGCACAATGGGTGAAACATCATTATTTATTTAATTTTTGTAAAATGGTATCTAGCAAAGTTGTTTGGCGAAATATTTTGTATTTGTTTTTTTTATCACAGATACCTTATTTTTCAAGATTGTTAATTGAACATCCAAGAAAAGTTATTCCGGCCATTTTTTATGATATAATATTTTTACTTATGATGTTGTCTTATCTTTTTTTGTCTGATAATTTGTCTTTCTATTTATAATCCTACAATTTCTATTGTATTTTTTGTGATTATGCCTATTATATCATCTCTCACATATTTGTGGAGTGATGACAGATTTGATAGAAAAAAAGGAATAAAAGAATAAATAGATAATATGAATTAAAACAAAAAGCTAAAGTATATTATTATAACTTTAGCTTTTTATAAGTTATGCAATTTATGGTTGAGATTCTTCATCAGTTCTTTCTATTTTGAAAATTACAGGTCTTAGACCATCATTACAAGAGCAAATTGCAACTCCTTCTTTATCTATCCAATCATTATAATAAAAAGTAGAAGCTCCATGAGATAGAGCAAATACATATTGATACATGGCTTTCCATGCTTCGTCACATAATCCCTCTGGCTTTGCATAATCTGCAAAAAATACATCTCCTACCTTGTGAAATGGACATGTGGAAAGGTTTTTGCAACCATATTCTTTGGCCAAATCTTCATGAAAGGTAGTTTTAAGTACTTCTATTCTACATTTTTTCATTTAACAAAATCTCCTTTTTTAAATTTACTTGATTTAATTATAGTTCATGTTTTATACTTAAGAAAGTATGCACTTTTATGTAAAGTACTTACCTAAAGGCTAGTTAAAATTTTAGAGGTGATAAAAATGAGCATGGAAAAATTTCGAGGACAAGATTTAAAAGATATAAGATCAACGCCCTTTGGTTATACACTTTCTATAATAGGTGGTAAATGGAAGATGATTATAATGTTTTGGCTAGTTGAATATGAAACACTAAGATATGGAGAGCTAAAAAGATGTATAGGTTCCATAAGCGACAAAATGCTTAACAGTCAGCTAAAGGAATTAGAAAATGATGGTATAATTATAAGGAAGGAATATCCTCAAATACCACCAAAAGTGGAGTATTGTCTTTCTAAACGTGGTTTATCACTTATGCCTATTTTAGAAGAAATGTGTAAATGGGGAGAGGAAAACTGGATAGATAAAGAAGAAATTTAAAGGGAGAATTTTATGATTATAAGGGTTGCTGTAAAAAATGATGTAGAAAATATTGCAAAGTTGTATATTTCAAATTGGAAGGAAACATATAAAGATTTATTGCCCAAAGATTTTTTAGAAAGTTTAAATGAAGAGCATGCTACAAATAAGTGGTTTAAGTATATTGAGGAAGGAAACTCTATTTTTGTTGTTTATGATGAAGAGGAGTTTTTAGGATTTGTAGCCAGTAAAAAAGATGATGATATAGAAAATTGTTGGTATTTAGATTCATTGCATATAAATAAGGCTTGTAGAGGAAAGGGCATTGGTACAAAACTAATTAAAAAAGTTGGTCAGTATGCTATGCATCAAGGATATGAACATATGAGTATTTGCATTGTCAAAGGGAATGATAATGCTAAGAACATATATGAAAGACTGGGAGCAGTTCATTATAAAGATTTTATTGATGATTTTGGAGGTACTAAGTCAAATTCTCAAAAACTTATATGGAAGGATTTAAGTATTTTTTCTTAAATGAAAAGCTAAAGTCTATTATTTTGACTTTAGCCTTTTTAAATTAAATCGCATTTTTCTAATATAACATTTTCTATGAATTTATATTCATCTAAAACCCAGTCATTGAACCTGTCTAACCAATCAGTAAAGTTATCATTTCCTATGTATATTGGAGGAGATGATAAAACTTCTACTAAAAAGTATATATTATTTTTATCTGGTATAACTAAATCAACTTCTCTTCCTAATAATTCACATAAATCAAATTCATAGGATGATAAAGTGCTGTAGTCAACAGGTTTATTTGTAAACCAAGCAATATCAATATCACTATTTTCTTCATCAAAAAATTCAGTTGCATAACTTCCAAATATATTTGACTTATAATCTTATTATATCATAAAGCCGGTATATTATAGATAGAATAAGGAAATTAAGAATTTAAAAACTTTACTATCTTTAAACCTAGCGTTATATTTTAGTTTATATCTTACCAATTAACTTTATAATAAGAAATTTTTTTGTTATCAAGCTTAGCTAATAAATTTGTTCGTTTATCATAATCTGAATGTGGGGCATATGAGAAATTATATCCATTGGAATGTTTGTCTGTAGTTATTAATTAATGCATTGAGTTTTATATACAAAGCTTTGAAGATCCTTTTTAATAGTATTATCTAAATCTTTCTCGAAAGACTTTTCTTTTAATTGCTTGTTTAAATCTCTTATCTCATCATTTGAAATAAAAGATCCTTTTATAGTTGGGTCTATAATTTCTACTACTGTTTTTGCATCAAAATCAACATAGTCTACTACATCTTCTATATTTTCTATTAAAAATTCTAAGTTTTCTTGTGTAGAAATTTCATATGTTTTCCCATGCTTAATTAAATACTCTGATATTTGATAATCTTCATTCAATACTTTAAAAACTTCCCCAGATGGATCTAATACATCTTTGTATAAAGTTGCATATTCTATAAGTTGAATTTGTTTTATTAAGTTTTCTTTTTCTGTTAATTCACCGTAATTATTATTCAGAAATGCTACTAGACCAAAATCCCAGTTTGGGTCTAATATACCTTCTTTGCGGTAACTCATATCATATGAGGACATACTTAAATTTTCATCTAAAGCCTTATCTCTAAGTTTTATTAATTCTTTAATGCTTAAATCTTCCAATTCTATAATTGTGCTTTTTTTTGCTTCATCATATTTTCATATAATGTATCTTCCTTTATATCTTTATTATCTGTAAAACTAAAAGCTGCAGTTGAACATAAAGATAATGACAAGGATAAAATTAATGCAGTTATCTTTTTTATCACAAAGATATTCCCCCTTTTATCTTTTAATTATTAATAGTGTAACATTTATGGAAATTATTGTAAAATATGCGAATTTAAGATTAAAATTTAATTTTAACTAATTATGTATATGATAGAAACTATTTCAATATAATAACGTCATTATCTTGTAAGATATCTTTTATAAATTTACAATAATGTCTAAAGATATCTTACTATATAAACATAATTAATTAGTTTCTAAGCTATTAACTTTATGTTCTAGTTTTATTAAACTCTCTTCTAAAGAATTTATAGTAGAAAACATATATATAAATAAAACTGAGCAAAGTACAATTACAATAATAAGAGCATAACTTAGTTTTGTAACTTGGTTACTTATTTCTATTTTTTTGTTCATATCATCTACTATCCTTTCATTGTATAATAATAATTATCAGCTTTTCTAGCAAGTTCTCTATATTTATTATAATTACTTGTTATATATGTCCAAGCACCTGAAACAGTACCAATAGAGAATCCACATGCAATAACAGCATCCTTTATTGTAGTAGCTGATACTGCAAGGGCTGGAAGACCTATGTATGCCTTCATCATCAAAAGAGGTAAAATTAAATTCACTTAATTTTTTTATAACCATAAATTACCTCCCTAATGAATATATTTTTCTAAATAGTACTAATTAATGTGTATTATGACAAGGATTTAAGATTAATTAGATATAAAAGTTGTATTATATATTACTAAATATATTGATATTTAAATCATAATATATATAAAAGCTGAAATTATTAAATAGATTATAGAACAACCTAGGACATATATTTTAATAAATAAAATTAATATAATGCGAAATAATATTGAGGACTTAATAAATTAAAAGGTAGGGGGGAGCTATGAGGTGATCATTGTGTCAAAACATAGCCTTATAAAAAAATAAAGGGCACTTATCAAAAGATAGGTGCCCTTGCTATTATTTAGGCATTAAAACTGTATCAATAACATGAATTATACCGTTTGTTGTATTAATATCAGCAATAACAACTTCTGCATCATTAATAAATACTTTTCCATCTTTTACACTTATTTTAGCTTTTTCGCCATTCATCATATCTATTTCTTGTCCATTTAATTTAGCTGCATCTTGGGCAGTTACTTTACCATTAAAGACATGATAAAGCAATATATCATTTAGATTTTCCTTATTTTCAGGTTTTAATAAATTCTTCAAAGTACCAGTTGGTAAACTGGCAAAGGCATTGTCAGTTGGTGCAAAAACAGTAAATGATCCATCAACCTCAAGTGCATGTACTAATCCTGCTGCTTGAAGTGCAGATACAAAAGTTTTAAGTTCTTTATGATTTACTGCTGTATAAACTATGTCAGCTGGAGTTGAAGGATTTGGGGCAGCAAATACTGATGATATTGGCATAAAAATAAATGATAATACTAGTAGAATAGATGTTACAATTATTTTTTGTTTTTTCATTATAAGACTCCTTTACTATGTATATATTTATATATATGTTTCCACTAAAAAAAGATAATATTTGTAGAAAATAAAAATCAATGAAAATTGACTAATATCAATGAATACATAGGAGAAATTCATTAAGTACAAAATTTGATTACAAATTATTACAAAACAATAAAAGTAGATGAAAATATCTAAACTTAAGCTAAAATTAAATTGATTAAAAATTTAATAAAAGGTAGATGGTTATAATGAAAAAAATTAAAAAATTTATATTGTTTAGCTTATTAAGTTTATGCTTAGTAAGTGTGGGATTTGTACCAACTTTAAATGGTGCCAATTCTTCTAACATAGTAAATGCAACAAGTATGACATCTACAGCAAGTTCATCAATAAAAGCATATAAAAAGTTTTTGAAAAAGAATAAATATGTATATGGACCAGATAAATATTACAAAATGAATTATTTTGCTACTATTGATTTAGACAAAAATGGTGTAAAAGAACTTATAATGATTGATAAAAGTAATAGAGAAGTTACAGTTTATACTTACACAAATGGTAAAGTTAAATACTGTGGAAATATGTACGATAGAGGTATTGTATATATAGATAAAAATGGTAGATTAGCCAGAAGATTTAATAATTCAGGAGTAAAAATGAATTATTATTTAACACTTAACAAGAAAAAGCAATTATCTTTAGTAAGTTATACTTATGATAAAGTAGAAAAGAAATATTATAAGGAGACTGGTGTTGTAGAAAGTAGTGAAGATTATAATAGAAGTAAGATAAGCAAAAAAACATATAATAAAGCAGTTAAAAAATCAGATTTTGCTAAAAATGTTAGTAAACATTTAAATAATAGTTCTAATAGAGATAAATATTTAAAATAAATATAAAAAAGTGTATCGGTTAAAATAGATACACTTTTTTATTTTTTTGAAAAAATAGTTGAACTTTCAACTGATATGATTATGATATACTTAGACATGTGAGAAAATCAATTACATAATTAATTATTAGGAGGATTTATGATAAGAATATTAAAAACTGTATGTAGACTTATAATAGGATTTATATTTTGTTCTAGTGGAACAGTCTTGGCTGTAAATTCAAATTTGGGACTTAGTCCCTGGGATGTATTTCATCAAGGATTGTCAAAAATTACGGGTATTTCCATGGGACAGGTGAGTATTTTTGTGGGGCTAATTGTTGTAATTGCAACGATTTTCCTAAAGTTAGAAATAGGACTTGGAACCATAGCAAATATGATTTTGATTGGAGTTTTTATGGATGTAATATCATACACTAAAATAATTCCAACAAGTCATAATTTTTTTGTAAGTCTATTGATGTTATTAGGAAGTTTATTTACCATGGCAATTGGCTCATATTTGTATATAGGTTGCGAGATGGGATGTGGACCTAGAGATGGACTTATGGTGGCCTTGGTGAAAAAAACAGGCAAACCTGTAGGCTTTATTAGATCTTGTATAGAGCTTGGAGTTTTAGTGATAGGTTTTATGCTAGGTGGAAGTGTTGGAATTGGAACGCTAATAACTGTATTTTGCCTTGGGGCGTGTATCCAATTGGTGTTCAAAGTCTTAAGATTTGATGTGGGTAAAATAAAACATAAAAATATAAGAGAATGTTTTGTATTTTTTAATAAATGTATAAATGAATAATAAGGAGGTAAAAAATGGAATTTAGAAAATCTACAAAAAATGATGTGCCTAAAATAATGAATATTGTCAAACAAGCACAAAATTATTTTAAAGAGCAAGGTATAGATCAGTGGCAAAATAATTATCCCAATGAAGAAGTCATAAATGGTGACATAGAAAATGGAGATAGTTATGTAATGTTAAAAGATGATAAAGTTGTTGCAACGACTGTAATATCTTTTGATAAGGAAGAAACTTATGATAAAATTTATGATGGAAAATGGCTTAGCAATGGCGATTATGCTGTAATTCATAGAATTGCAGTGGACAATACTTATAAAGGGCTAGGTCTTTCTCACAAAATAATAAAGTATACAGAAGATAAATGTAGGGAAAATAATGTTCACAGTATAAAAGTGGATACCCACGAAGAAAATATACCTATGCAAAAGTTGCTTACTAAAAATGGATTTGAGTATTGTGGAATAATTTATTTAGAAGATGGCGGCAAAAGAGTAGCCTTTGAGAAAAATTTCTAGAAAAAAGAAACTTAATTAAAGAAAAAGGATAATACATAATTCAACTGTTATCCTTTTTGTAATATTAACTAAGGATAGGTTCACATTCTTTCATATCTTTTGATTTATCCTTATTTTTTACAGATTATTTCCTTTGATGATGGAAGTTTTTTGTTGCAAAAAGCTAAATAAACTATAATTATGACAGGTGATAAATACTGTAATATAGTTGCAGTGGCTGCATTACCATGAAGTATAGCTGCAAAATAAGTATATTGAACACCTAACATACCATTTTTAATAAAGGAGAAGATTATGAAGCCTTACAGTATGGATGGTTCAATAATTTATTGTATTTTGAAAAATGATACTAAGTGGCAAAAGGATATTTTACAAAATCTTGAGGAGATTTATAAAGAGTATACACAAAGGAGTATTGGATTTGAACTTTAGATACTTACTCTTTTGTTTAGTATATGGAACATGATGGTTAGAAATTATTTTGTATCTTTTTCCAATGATAATGTAATTTACAATACATCTCGCATAAAAACTATTATAAACTATGTTCATAATCACTACAGTGAAAAAATTAATTTGGATGATATAGCTTATAAGTGTGGTTTTGCCAGTGCAAGTTATTTTATTGAAAAATTTAAATTGCAAACGGGAATGTCACCTTTTGTTTATAGAAAGAAAAAATTTTAAACTATTCTATTTTGGTGTTATAATATTATGATAAAGAAAATGACATGATATAAAAAATAAATTTATCATATATAATTAAGTTTAAATTATGAAAAACTAAAGAAAAGAGGTAGAAATTTGTCAACAGATAAAAATATTTTAAAAGACATAAACAATTCCTTACAGTGGCACTGTGAAGCAAATTTCACAAAAGATTATCATAAAACTGTAAAAGCATTAGTTAATAAACTAAAGAAAAACAAAGAGTTTTCCATGGATGGTGGAAAATATTTAGGATGGGTAGGCGGACTACTTTATGTAGTTGGAGAAGATAGTAATTTATTTGATCCAAACAATGTAAAATGTGACAAGCTTTATTATTCAAAAAGTGAAGTGGCAGAAGGCGTTGGCATAAGTGCAACTACCATGAGAGCTAGAGCAAATGATATTAGAGAAGCACTGCCAGAAGGTAGCAAATTTGAGGCAGACATTACTTATGTTTATAATGATAATTTTGAGTCTCATTTAGGCAAAAGTATAAATCATATGAATTTTTCAGATATAGAAAAATATCAAATTTATATGGAAAAAGCCATGAATTCTCAATTTTATGAAGAAACTATAAATTATTTACAAAAAGCTGTAGATGAAGCTCAAAAAAATGATGATATGAATGCTTATTTTAATTTAAGAAATGATTTGGCTTATGTTTATTTTGTAAATTATGATTATGACAAAGCTATAAATGAATACGAAGATTTGCTTAAATATGATGAGGACGATAAATTACAAGTGAGATTTAATTTATCAAACTTACTTCTTCTAAATAAAAGATATGAAGAATTTGAAAAATTGATGAAAGATAGCGATAAAGATACTTTTATGGCATATACAAAAGCACTTTATTATTTTGCAAAAGAAGATATGGAAAATGCCAGCAAGTTTATAAAAATGGCCTTTGATGCCAACATTCATGTGCCAAAATATTTATTGGATTTAGAAATAATAGAAGAAATTCCATCAAAATATGAAGTGGGTGATGAAGGTGAGGCTATGAATTACTATGAAATGACTAGCAACACTTGGATAAGTGTGGACAAATCTTTATACTGGATTTTAGATGAGTATTTTGATTATATGAAGAAAAATAAGATAAAAACTGATTTTAAAAAGAAAGATGTCAAAAAAGAAGTTGATGCAATTTACGAAATGATAAATGGCTAGCAATGAAAATGGCAGATTCATAAATTTATGAATCTGCTATTTTTATAAAAATATTTTATGAAATTAGCCTAATCCATTGCTAGAACTATATTCAACGTTGGTGTTATCTTGTGTATTTACTTTAAGATTTTTTATTATTTCCTTTAAACTTTTATGTTCTCCAAGGGAGTTTTCTTTTATTAAAGGAGAATCTATTTTAAAAATCTCATCAGATTCTCTTTCACTTAGTGGTAAATTTTCAACATCAAAAGTTTTTACAACTTTACCATTTGCTATAATTTCTCTTTTGGTAACTTCACCTGTACTAGAATTTACATAAATATTATTGCTTTCATCGAAATATTTTATTAAATTAGCCTTTGAATCTATTTTTGCTTTTTTCCAATCTCTATAAATTCCATCTACAAATTCTTCTTGAAAATATCCATCAATCATAGATTTTTGCATAAGTTCTTTGTTTTCATCAACAGCATTTTTGGGTGGTAAGGTTTTTAGTAACTCAAATTCATACTTACCATTTGTTTCAGATTGGGATAATGTCAAGAAAGTAGCACCATAATCAGTGGTAATAGTCCTATCTACAAGTAGTCCATTTTCATCAAAAAAATCTACTCTTTCGCTGCCGTTACTTCTATTTCTGTATATATCCATAGTAGTTTTATCGCTAGATGTTAAGATTACATGTTCTATTCCTTTTTTGTTTATTAAGTTATTATAGGCCTGTACAACTTCTTTTCCATCAACAGTTGTGACTTTTTCGTTGGCACTTGCTAAAGCAAATCCAGCTAATGATAATACCCCTATCAACGATATCCCTATTATATATTTATTTATCTTCATATTAATTATTTCCCCTTTAAAATTAAGCGTTATGTGATTATTATAGCAGAAATTGTATTTTATATTAATTTTTATGTATAAAAATTAAGCTATCAATGAATTATGATAAAATAAAATGAGAGATAAAATTTAAAAGATAGAGTGGGGAATTGTTATATATTGTGGAGAATTTATACATTTGATAATATAGATGTATAGACTAAAATAGATATATTTAAGGGGATAGACAAATGATAAAAGCATTAATATTTGATTTAGATGGTTTATTAATTGATAGCGAGATAATTTCATATAAAATCTATAAAGAAATATTGCAACAGTTTGGGCATAACTTCTCTATTGAAGAATATGTTCAAAATTTTAGTGGAAAAACAGAAGTTAAGAATATTACAAACCTAATAGATACATATAGTTTACCTTGGACTGTTGAGGAAGGATTAAACAATTTTTCTAAAATTGAAAATAAGTTTATTGATTAAGGGATAGAGCATTGACTATATTAAAGCAACATAACATTATAGGATATTTTGATGAATTTGTATTTGGTAATGAGGTTGAAAAAGGCAAACCAAATCCAGATATTTTCTTAAAAGCTTGTAAAAAGCTTTCAGAAAAACCAGAAGAATGCTTGGTTTTAGAAGATAGTGAAGCTGGAATACAATCAGCATGTTCAGCTAATATTCCATTGATATGTATACCAGATATGAAAGTTCCCAATCAGCATTATTTGAATATGGCAAAAGAAGTATTATCTTCATTGGAAGAAGTTATTTATTACTTGTAGAGTAGATTTGCACAGGAGTTTATAATAAAGTGGGAAATTTTAGAATAACAGCAATGGCTAGAATTTTATATTGTATGATTTTAAGGTGATTTGAGGAGATGTTTTAAATACATATTGAAAATGATATAATATAAATTAAGTCGCAATTGTTGTATAATGCGAAGTAACAATACTTCTGATACTATATAAATAAATAAGATTTTTAGGGAGGTAAAATATGCCTAAATATAAGATTCTAATGCAATATTCAGATGGAACAAACGAAGAGCAGGATGAGGTTTTTGATACAGAAGAAGATGCAGAAGAATATGCTAATTATTTAGTTAGTTGCAATGAAGAAGGAGCAGAGATTTTAAATTTATCAAATCCAGGTGATTATCCACTTGACGATTATGAAGCGCCTGATTTTGAAATAGTAGAAATAGATGACTAAATTTCAAAAGGAGATGAAGTTTATGAGTAAAATATCATATTCAGAAATTTATGAAAAAGCTGTAGAAAAATCAAATACAATGTGCTGTCCAGATTGCCAAAGCGAAAGTTCATTGAAATACGCTGATGATGAAGTATTAGTTTGTGAAAGCTGTCAATACTCAATTGATGCAGTAGATTTACAATCTGAATGGCAGAATAAAATTGAAATTGAAGAAGGATTTTATGATTAATTATGTTTTACTATAACTATAAATAAGTTAAAGATATACCCATAAATTCCAATTTATAGAGAATAATATTAATATAATATGACCTACTTTAATCAATTAAATAACTACACATAAGCATTTTGAATACGAAGGTATGGTTATTTTTGTAATATAATTATCACGAAGTAAGCTAACATACCCTTTTTTAAAATAAAAGCACCTACAGGTGGTTTATATCTTAGACTGATCTAGTCTAACTATAGAGTTTATAACCTTTATCAAAAGGTATCATGAAATGTGCCGTATATATGGGAACACTATATTACATATAGTGTTCTCTTTTTATAGAAACATAACGAATAAGTACTTTCTCTCTTAATTCTACCAGTCTTTTTTCTGTCTTCCTAAAAAAGCGGTCCCTCAGGATCTCTTTTCTTTGGGTGTGTCCTGTACCTATCTAAACTCCACTACTCTTACTTATTTCTCTTTCTACATAGATAAGCGTAAATACAAGCCAATACCACCTCTATATCCACTGAAATGTACTGGATAGGTGGTAATGCTTGCGGTTGTCCGAATCTACCCTTTTAATAATTTACTTATTAGAAAGTATCACGAAATAGCTTTGATAGTAATAAGATATTTATAAAAAGTACTATGAGAGTAATGTATAAGTCTGTTTGAAATAAGTTCGGTAAATATATAATATTAAAATTTGGTTTAAAAGTTAGAATAAATCATGATAAAAAATGGAAATGATTAATGTAATAATGCTACAATTATATAAATAAATATATAATATCATAATTCATATCTTAGTATAATTCTACTTATATTATAATGAAACTTATATTGCAAATGATTAAATACATCCTTAGATGTTAATAATTGCAAATACTACATAATAAAAAATTACTAATATAATGAGGTGATTAAGAAATGAATATAGAATTATATGATAAGATAGAAAATGATTTTAAAGGGGGAGATCATATGGCAGTATTAGCTAAGGACAAGGTATTTAGTGTTAGTGTTAAGGAAGTAAATGCGAAAAAGTTTATAGAGGAGACAAATAAAAATAAAATAAGTGAAGAATTCTTGCAAAAATGTATAAAGTCAGCACAACTTTTTAAGGGGAAAAAATAGTATAAGTTATGGGGAAAATTACAGCTAAAGAAGAAAAAAAAACTATACATAAATTCAACCCTAAAATCGTATTATATTCTTCGGAATATAATAAATTAACTACTGGATTTAAATGTGGGAAACCTATTTTTGATGAGTATTTATGTGAACAAGCATTAGAAGAGATGTCTAGTGGAGATGGAGTAACATATATAATATTAGATGAAGATGAAAATGTATTAATAGCATATTATACTATTTCAACATCAACAGTACACTTTGTAGATATGTATGACTATGAAGATGAAGAGATTCCAGAAGAGAAAAAGAGAAAGCATTATTCACCAATTAGTTCTGTTATTATAAATATGTTTGCTGTAAATAGTAAGTATCAAGATTGTATCTATAAAGGTGAGATAGTTTCAGACCTAATAATCCAAGCAATTATTGGAAGGATATATAATATGAGTACGAGTATAATTGGTGCAAAGATGATTATTTTGTGTTCTGTACCAGATGCAGTTGATTTTTATAAAAGAAATAATTTCAAAGAGTTACCACCTGAATTAACTTTATTTGACCATATAGATTTGAGTGGTAATAAAGCTATGTATTTAACCCTACATTGTAGTGGTCAATAAATCATAAGTAAAGGTTATGTTAGCTAACTTTGTGATTAATCATATGTAATATTATTAAATTCGTAAACTTAATATATTACGAAGTAATGTAAAATAGAAAAATAATAAAAGGGGATAAAAATGATTACTGAGAAAATAACAAGATTTAAGTTTTTTGTATGTGTAAGTATAATTTTAGCTACTATAATGGGAGTGTATGCTCAAGATATTGCCTACTACATAGTGGAAAATTCTCCTAATACTACACAAATATATTTGAATTTGATGACAATTTTAACAGTCTTAAGTGTAGGGCTGTTTGTTGTAACACCAATAGGGATATATATTTTCAATATTTGTAATGGCTATGAGCTGGGGATAGGTTAAAAATTTTATAGCAAAGCAAAGTAGGAGAAATCTCCTACTTTTTTTGAGTAACGGACGAAGTGTTTATCGACATTTTTCCAAGTGTTGTAGTCTGGCAGATACATGTGATGAACTTGCAGCTTGTTTATTTTGCGAGTGACCTTTTTACCTCCAATTTATAAAAAGTGTGCAAATTCCAAGGAATTCACACACTTAGGGGGAACTTATCCCATTTTATTAATATTATGAGATAGCTCATTTATACTATCTGTCAAAGCCTGAAGTTTGCCCTCAATTCTCACCAAAAGATACAGGGAGATTGCAATGGGAAAGCCAAGATTTGCCACGATAGTTTGGAAATTAGCCATAAAAATCACCTCAGTCTTAGACCACAAGGTCGTACTCAGTGATAGTAGAACCCACCACTTTGGCAGATACACATTCAGCTATGTCATATCCCTTTGGTTGGAAGATGTTTTTACTTTTTATAAGGTTCATGGCGTCTATTATTTCCTGTTCTTGCAAGTTAGCCTTTGGGTCGTCAACTGTTATAGAAAAGCTATTACCCAAAGTATTTTTAAAGACCATGACAAGTTTATTTTCTTCCATAATTTAACCTCCTTAAAATTTTTATTCAGATAAAGATGAGTTATCCACTCTGTTAGTAGCACTTAAAGTGTGCTTTTGCAAATCAACTATTGCATTTACAACAGCCATTATGTCGTCATTTGATGCAGTGGACTTTATATTAGTTAAAGTCTTAGTTTTTATAATTCTGTCTCCGTTTACATCTGCACCGTGGTCAAGTTTTATTTTTACAGAAGTGGCATTTGGTGTGGAAATTACAGCCATAATATTACCTCCTTTTTTATTTCTTATTTATATAATAAATCAAAAAACTTATATGTAGTTAACAAGCGTTTGAACAATCTATTTGCAAAAAATATATTCTAAGTGACCAAACATACGTATCTAAAGATGTGCTACCATATTAATATAAATAAAATTTAGGTGGTGTATAAAATGAAAAATAAGTTTTATGTTACCGACGAATTAAAGAGAATCAGATTAGAAAAGGGATTATCAAGAAGTAAACTTAGTGAAAATACTGATGTTTCACCAAAGACTATCCAAAGAGCAGAAAATGGCAAGAAAGTAATGCACTATTGCATAGAAAAAATAGCAAAGGCGCTGGGCGTAGATGAAAGTGTTTTAATTGATGATAAAAGGGAGGAAGTAATCATAGGAGAAAATGTTGAATTTTTAGAATAATTAAAAGGAGGCAAAGAAAATGGCAAAGAAATATTTTTGGTTGAAAATACAAGAAGAGTTTTTTAGACAAAAAGAAATAAAAGCCCTTAGAAAAATGGAAAAAGGACCACTATACATTCTTATTTATCAAAAAATGCTTGTTTATTCTTTGCAAAACAACAGCAAAATATATTTTGACAATGTGGAAGATAGTTTTGAAGAAGAAATAGCTTTGGTAATTGATGAAGATGTGGAAGATGTGAAAGAAACGCTATTATTTTTAAAAAGAACAAATCTTATAGAATATGTAAGTGCTGATGAAATGGAATTGTTGCAAGTGCAAGAGTTAACTGGTGAGGAAAGTGACTCTGCTAAACGTGTGAGAAAACACCGTGAAAATAAGAAAAAGGATAGTGAAAAAGCAAAAAAGTCTAAAGAAGAAAGTTCTAAAGAAGAAAATTTAGACTGTAACGCCACTGAAACTTCTTGTAACAAAAATGTAACGCTAGAGAAAGAGAAAGAATTAGAATTAGATAAAGAAATAGAGCAAGAGTTAGAGCCAAAAATAAAAGATAGCCAAGTTGTATCTTTGGCAAGTGTGCACCAAGGCAATGAGAATCTAAAAAAAATAACTAAGCTTTATGAGCAAAACATAGGACCTATTTATCCAGCTAATAGACAGTGGTTTATTGAAATTTGTGATAAAATTGATTGGCAACTCTTTGAAAGAGCTGTGCAAATTTGTATAGATAATGGCCATGTTACGCCATCTTACTTGAAGGGAATTATCAGAAGATGCATAAGCGAAAACATCAAAACTTTGGACAAGTTCAATGCTAAAAGAATGGAATTTATAAATAGCAAGTCTCAAAAAAGTGAGAAAAAACCTGCTGGTAAATTTGCTAAATACAATAATTTTGTCAAAGAAGAGATCATTGACGAAGAGATGCTAAAAGAAATTGAGATGATGGAAGCTGAGCTAGGCGTTAGTTAGGGGGGATTTTTATGGATAAAAAACTTATGGAAAGAGTGCAAAAACTCATGAAAGAAAGCACTGTCAAAGACAACTACAACTGCCCAAAATGCAGGGATTTGGGATATACTTTTGAAATGGGAGAAGATAACAACGAAATTGCCGTGCCCTGCCAATGTTTAAGCAAAAAAAGAGCAGTGGAAAATCTTAAAAAATGCGGTCTTAGTGATGTTTTCAAGAAAAAGACTTTTGAAAGTTACAAAACTTTGACAACAAGTCAAATAGCAGCAAAGCACAAATCACTAAAATACTGCAAAGGTGATTTTCAAAATAAAAAATCAATCATACTTTCGGGAAGATGTGGCACTGGCAAAACGCATCTAGGCATTGCCATCATGCTAAATCTCATAGAACAAGGGGTAAACTGCAGATATGTGGAATACAACAACATGATAATTTCCCTAAAACAGTCCATCATGGACGAGCTAAATCACCTAAAGGAAATGGAAAAGCTATTAAATCCACGCGTCTTATTCATTGACGATTTTCTAAAGGGAAAAACAACAGATAGTGATTTAAATTATATTTATAGAATTATCAACTCCAGATATTTATCAAACAAACAGCTTATAATTTCCACAGAAAAATCCATGGAAGAAATACTCAGCTGGGATGAGGCTGTTGGCAGTAGACTTGTGGAAATGGCAGGCGAAAATATCATATATTTTGATGAAAATAGTTTAAACTACAGATTAAAATAATAAAGGAGGAAAAATCATGACAGTGAAAATGGAAGATATATCTGAAAATCTCCATGGACTTATAAAAATCATAGGCATGGAAAACTTCTTAAAAGTATCAAAAGCACTGGGCGGCTCCAGTATATACATACCCATCTACAAAAATGTACAAATGGCAGAGAGAAATCGACAAATCACAAAGGAATACAACGGAAAAAACACCAAAGAACTGAGCAAAAAATACAATTTAACAAAACAACAAATAGAAAAGTTGGTAAGGGAAAAATAGAATTTACAAATAAAATAAACTGAATTACCATAAGATTGTAAGGGGTGATGAGATGAAAAAACACATGGGAGAAATAGGATTATTCACCATAGCAATCATATGGGGAAGTGGTTTTATTGGTACAAAATTAGCACTAGATGGAGGCGTTAGAGCAATACAAACTTTGACAGTGAGATTTTTTGTGGCTAGCTTAATTTTAGGAACAATATTTTTCAAAGAAATAAAAAAGAACATTAGCAAAGAATCTCTAAGAAGTGGAGCCTTGCTTGGTGTATTTTCTTTTATAGGATTTTCTATGCAAACTATAGGACTTGTATACACAACTATATCGAAAAATGCCTTTATCACAGCAGCAAATGTGGTCATAGTGCCCTTTATAGGATTTATTTTATATAAAAGAAAGCTGGACAAAATCGGAATTATAAGTAGTTTCATAGCACTTTTGGGAATTGGAATTTTGTCATTGCAAGCAGATTTTTCTGTCAATTTGGGAGACGTATTAACATTTTTATGTGCCTTTGGTTTTGCTTTTCATATATTTTTCACAGGGGAATTTACAGCAAAATACAACGCCTATGTACTGACAGTTACGCAATTTGTGGTGGCCTTTATATTATCGTCCTTACTGCAAATTTTCACAAAACAAGTGCACATAAGTGCCACACCTACAGGAATTATGGGTGCTTTGTATCTTGGTATATTTAGCACAGCCATAGCATTTTTGCTACAAACCATCTGTCAATCCAAGGTGGAACAAACAAGATCTGCTTTAATTTTATCAACAGAATCCTTATTTGGAACAATTTTATCAGTAATATTTTTGCATGAAGTGGTGACAATTAGAATGGTGGTGGGTTGTATGATAATTTTTACATCCATAATAATATCAGAAACAAAATTATCTTTTTTGAAAAAGAAAGTAGACTCTCCAGCAGAAGAAAGATAATAAGCTGATGATGAACCATCAATATAATGAAAAATGGTTCTGTTAGCTAGCTTTGTGATTAATCATATATAGTATAGTTAAGTTCGTAATTGTTGTAAAGTGTGAAATAAAGATGTGTAAAAATAATTTAGGACTTGATTTGGATGAGTTAAAAAATATAGCAAATAAATGTGATTTCATATTGAAACTCCATTGGATATAAATAAAGGCTATGTTTTAAAGAAATGTTAAAAATGGTACAATAATCGTAAGTATTTTTCGGAGGTGATTTGGTATTAAGAATGGAGATCTATACGAAATATTCCAAAGTTACTCATACAGTCAGCTACAGGAATTGTTTAAAAAAGCAAAAACTAAAGAGGAGCAAGACTTTTATATATCATTATCAAACATACTACTTCAAAAACAACAATCAAAAGTATGTCAAATAGGCAGTATAACTCCTGCTGAACTAAAAGAAATCGAAGAATTAGATAGACTTGAGTGGCAGGACGATATAATAGAGAAAGTACAACAAGAAGCACAAGAGAAATTCCAAGAAAAATTAAAAGAACAAAAAATAAATTCTGCTAGAAATTTACTTGATGTTTTAGATGATGAGACAATCGCAGATAAAACTGGATTAGATATTAATTTTATTAAATCATTAAGAATGTAAGTAGAAAAGTGAACAATAGTTATATATTATAAAACAGAAAGGTTACTAATATGAATAAAGATTTAATGATAGAAAAAACTAAATCATTTGTTAAAGATAAACTAGAGCATGAAGGTAGTGGTCATGATTGGTTTCACATAGAAAGAGTATATAATTTAGCTAAATATATAGCACAAAAAGAAAATGCAGACTCTTTTATTGTTGAAATGTCATCACTATTACATGATATTGATGACTGGAAATTTTCAAATACCAATGATACAAAAACCACAGTTACAGAAAACTTTTTAAAATCCATAAATATAGATGATCAGTATTTTAAGAAAATAATTAAAATAATACAAACTATATCTTTTAAAGGTGGAGTTGTTGATTCAACACAACATACTATTGAAGGAAAGGTAGTTCAAGATGCAGATAGATTAGATGCTATAGGTGCTATAGGAATAGCTAGAACATTTACTTATGGGGGGAGTAAAAGTAGAGTAATATATGATCCAAACTTGAAGCCTATAGATTTTAAGTCCTTAAATGAAGTTAAGAATTCACAAAATCATACAATAAATCATTTTTATGAAAAGTTATTAAAATTAAAGGATTTAATGAATACAAATACAGCAAAAGAAATAGCCCAAAAAAGACATAAATTCATGGAAGATTTTCTAAAGGAGTTTTATAGTGAATGGAATTTTAATTAACAATATTTATATAATACGAACTACTTACAACAAATTAAATAACCATACCTGAGTAATTTTAATTTTTAAATACTAAATTAAAATTGTTTTTTTACAAGATAACATAATCATTAGGTAAAATTACAAATAGAAAATTATAAAGGGGGAAAATTTATGAAAAAGTTCAGCAAAATAATAGGGATTTTTATTTTAATGAGTATATTTTTAGTAGGATGCAATTCTAACTTAGATAAGAAATCTACTTCATTGAAAGAAGTTAATATATCCTCAATAAAGGACAACAACTATTTTACTACCACACCAAAAGAAGAGTTGGAAAATAAAGCATTTTTGGTAGAAAATTCATCTGACCAATATATAGTATTTTACAAAATGAATATTGATAAAGAAAATGTATCTTGTGATGTGAAAAATTCCATCTTGCAAATTAATGTGAAAACTTCCGGTAATGCAGAAAATACATATGCATACAAAATCATTAATCCAAAAGAAAAAAATTACGAAAGTATTAATTTAATAAAAGATGGAGAAGAGGTGGCTTTTTCATCAGTTATTAATGTTGATTAAAAAACTACTTTTCTGTAAAGAATTAGATATAACTAAAGTAGTTCAAATATCTAAATAGAAGCTATATAGATGATGAAAACTTAGAAGAAAAAGGATGCCTAATATTATACCAAAAACAGATATAAAAGCTATGATAAAAGATTTAGAAAAGAATGAACTTAGAGAGTTAATTTCAGTGGTTCAAGAAGTATTAAGTAGTTTATTTAATTTTTCTGAAATTAGAGATAATGTTAAAGAAAGTAGATTTTCTAATGGATACGAATGTCCAAAATGCCAATGTAAAGATGTGAATAAAAATGGAAAATCTAACGGAAGACAAAGATATATCTGTAAACACTGTCGTATAAGTTTTGATGAGTTTACTATGTCTCCATTCTCTAATACAAAATTAGGCTTAGATAAATGGTTAAAATATTGTGAACTAATGATATTAGGACTTTCTATAAGAAAATGTGCCAAAGAAGTCGGTGTAGGTGTTAAAACCTCTTTTTATATGCGTCATAGGATACTTAATGTAATCAATTTATCATTAAAAAATGATAAAGTTGAAGGTATAGTTGAAGTTGATGAATACTTTGTTAAGGAATCTTTTGAAGGGAATCCACTCTAAAAGCGCTACGTTTATGATGCCTAGAGAACCTAGAAAAAGAGGTAAAGGTAAACATGATAAAAAGAAAAGAGGAATATCAAAGCAACAGATATGTATAGGAACAGCAATTGATAGAAATGGAAATATCATTATGGGTGCTATTTGTAATGGAAGAATTACAACAAATCAAATAGTTAGCTTCTTTGATAATAAAATATGTAAAGATGTTACTTTTGTGTGAATTCACATAAATCATATATAGGAATAAAAGATACGTTAAATATTGAGTCAAAACAAGTTCCTAGAGGTAAATCAGTGATAGATAGTGTTTACCACTTGTAACATATATAAATGCTCTTCATAGTAGCTTTAAAAGATGGTTAATGCCATTTAATGGGGTTTCTACAAAATATATTAACAACTATTTAGCTTGGTTTAAATTTCTTCAATTAAGTAAGAAAAATAAAATGGTTGACAGAATCAAAGATATGCTAGTGAATGTTGCTACCAAAGAAACACTTATAACGAGAGCTACTATTAGACATAGACTTATTGAACTAGTTTAAAATAATGAATTATTTTACTATTGGAAAGTAAATTCATATTATCTATAATAAATAGCGTAAATTTCGTAAATGTTATATATTATAATAAAAAGATATTTTTAAGGAGATTTTTATGGGGGTAAAATTTAAATTTACAGTAGAAGATTATGATGCTATATCATTTATATTAGGTAAAATGATAAAAAAAACAAAGTTACTAGATACAATAGCATATGTAGGGATATTAATATCATGGATTTGGCTTGTTTATTCTTGTTTATCTAAAAATAATACCAAGTCCGCAATTATATATAGTGTAATTATTTTTATAATAGCTGGTGTCTATGCTTACTTAAGTAAAGAGTCCATGCAAAAAAAAATAACACACATAAGGAATGCTCGATTATTAAAAAAGAAAAGATATAAAATATATATTTCTGAACAACAAGTAGAGTTAAAAGAAAATACAATTACTCATACTATTTTAAATAAAAAACTTGTAATAAAAATAAACACTGGTTCAAACATAATAATTAAAGAAAATTATATTTTTATTTATAGTGATACAAAAAAAAGACTTTTAAATTATGACATGTCACTTAAAGCACCATGTATAGTTATCCCAAGGTCAGTATTTAGCTCTTTATGTGAAGAAAAAGAATTTATAAAAAATATAACTGATAATATAAATAGAGTAAAAGAAAGTTAAAACTTTTTATCTAGGGGGAATATATGAAAATAAACAAAAAAATTATAGTAGCTATGTGTTTAGCATCAATTTTAAGTGTAGGATGTGGCAGTATAAATGAAGAAAACAAATCTAATGAAAGAGTTGAAAATATAGAAAATCACATACCTTATATAGATAAAAATAATGATGAAATTGATAATTCTATCATTAATGAAAGATATGAAAATGTAAAAAAAGAAGACTTAACTTATGATACTGAAGAAGATGACTCAAAAGATAATGAAAAAGAAGTAATAACACAAGTATATTTTGCTGATTCAACAAAAAATGATATTAATTATAAAAAGATTTTACAAGGATTTTCATATGCTTCAGAAAGCAATCCATGTGATTTAACTTATAATCAAGCAATAGAATTGGTGAAAAAACTTCTTCCAGATGACATAAAGCAGGTTAATTCAACAGTAGATGAAGAAGTTGATAAGGAATATATTTATTATGAATCTTCTAAAGGAAATTTCAGAGTAGGGTTATCATATGGGTATGAATTTAATGATGAAAATATAGAGGTAGTAAATAAAAATAAAGTTGTTGGTATAGATTATAGCAAAGAGGTAAAATAGTCATACTAACTTGAAAGTAGGAGTTATATTGCAAAATTGACAAATTTTACTATAATTAAATTAATAACTATATGTATTATAATTTAGGGGAGGCAATATGACTGAAAAAGAAAAGATGTTAGCAGGCATCTTATATGATGCCAATAATGATAAAAACTTGCTCAAAGAAAGAATGCTGTGCAAGGACATATGCTTTGAGTACAACAATGTAAAGCCGTCAGACACAAAAACTCAAGAGCTACTAATAAAAAAACTTCTAGGAAAAACTAAAGATAACTTTTCTATTTTAGCACCTTTTTGGTGTGATTATGGATACAACATTGAAATTGGGGAAAACTTCTTTGCAAATCACAACTGTGTAATTTTAGATTGTGCCAAGGTAACTTTTGGAGACAATGTTTTTATTGCACCAGACTGTGGATTTTATACTGCTGGCCATCCTCTTGATTATGAGCGTAGAAATCAAGGACTGGAATATGCTTATCCGATAACAGTTGGCAACAATGTTTGGATTGGTGCAGGTGTTAGAGTAATGCCAGGCGTTACTATTGGAGATAATGTTGTAATTGGAGCAGGCAGCGTGGTGACGAAGGATATTCCATCAAATAAAATAGCCTATGGAAATCCATGCAAAGTAGTTAAAGATAATAAATATGTAAAGAAGGTATTATGAATCACTAGAAAATTTGAATAAAATTATTGAAGTATGTGATGAAGTAAATATATATGATAATACGGATAGATTTAAGGAAATAATATATTTTAAAGATGGAAAGCTGATTTGGCAAGATAAAGTTATTCCTAATTGGTCAAGTAATATTATATATAAATAATCATACATATCAATAATAGCTTAAAGTAGGAGCATAGCTTCTGCTTTTTTGTTTAAATATCAATTTAATGGGTGAGATTATATGAGTTCTTATTTATTTATAGCTTGTGAATATTAGCTAGCTACATTATATAGTCCTAAATTATATAAGCCAGACGGCAGAAAAATTAATGTGTTTCAATGTGAAGATGATTTATATGACCTTGAAATTACTCCAGGAATGGCATTTTATGATATTCCTTATTATACTAAATTATCTAATATTTATGATTTGAACTTTAGATATACACCAGAAAGATGTGAGATGCTATATGACTATTTAATAAGTAACTGTAAAGGATATAAAAAGTGAGAGATATGGTCGATTTGGCTTGCAAACTGTGCTACTAAAAGAACTTTTAAAAATGGTATAAAAAGAGAATTAAAAAATTTGGAGGTTATTTCATTGCCTTTAGATGAATTGACTGTGGATATACTTAAGTATGTATTAGATTCAAATGAAACACCAAAAAATTAACAATATATTAATTATACTATCTGTATTCTATAAAATACTTAAGTTGTTGCAAGGTAATTTTGAGTTCTTCGCATCAAAAATCAATAACTTTTAGTTATATATTTATAAATATTTTCAATTAGACATTATTCATTTATAGGTGTTATAATCTCATTGTTATATTATTCAATATTTTAGATAACAAAAAAATTATAAATTATATATATCATTTAAAATAAGAAAAGGAGTATTTGTACTATGAAAATATTAGTATTGAATGGAAGTCCAAGAAAAGGAAATACTTTAACTGCAATCAATGCATTTGCTAAGGGAGTTAGCGATAACCATGAACTTGAAGTTGTAGATACTTACAAACTAAAGGTTGCTCCATGTACAGGTTGTGGTGTTTGTCAATGCTATAAAGGATGTGTAGCAAAGGACGACTCTAATATGATAGTAGATAAAATTGTTGAGGCTGATGTAGTTGTATTTGCAACACCTGTATATTGGTGGGGAATAACTGCTCAAATGAAATTGGTAATTGACAAATGTTATTGTAAAGGTGCATATCTTAAGAATAAAAAAGTAGGTATTATCGTAGTAGGTGGTGCTAACACTAATGACAAGCAATATGAATTAATCAAAGGTCAATTTGATTGTATTTCTGGATACTTATCATGGGATCTTTTATTCTATAATGCTTACTCAGCAACTAAAACTGATGATTTAGCAAATTGCCAATCAGCAATAAAAGAACTTGAATCTTTAGGAGCTATACTTGATTAATATTATAAACTTGAAAGTAGGAGTTGATAAATTTACGACTCCTACTTTTTATACATTTACAATTTCTTAGAAATGCTCTCCATTTTCATAATACTTCTCTTTTTCAAAAACTGTAAAAGCTAAATCCATACTTTCAACATTAAGATTTTCTCTTATATTGTCAGTTATTATCTTAGCTACCATGTCTTGCACTTCTTGACCTCTGTCAAACCAAGCAACTTCTACAAATGGGTACACATCAGCTATTTTACCATTTCTTATGGCAACAGATTTTATACATTCTATTTCAAAATAATCTCTTGGGCATTTTACAGCCTCTACTAATTCATCAATCATCTTTTCGCTTATTTTGCAGATGTCATTTTCATTTATTCCTCTTACTTTTATTTGTGGCATAATTTTTCTCCTCTTGTGAAATATTTTATGATAAATATATTATAACAAATTATTGGAAAATAAGAAAAAAGACTTAATACCAATATTTGTAAAAATCATATCTTTTATATTTATAATATGTTATAATTATTTGTATTAGAATCTACATTATGGGGGATGTATACTCTTCTTTTAGGGATTCTCAATGTAATTAAGTAAATAAGTTGGGGAGGTTAGTAATGAAACCATTAGTAACTGTATCATGGAGCAATCTATTATTATCGATTATTATTATAGCTTTACTTTTATTTATGGCTTTTAAAATAATAAGATATAT